>Ga0180301_10000465_pt1 | contig 31243 bp, 30 predicted proteins | sample GuaBasSediGuay16_FD_121797 | JGI IMG/M metagenome (GOLD analysis project Ga0180301, IMG submission 121797) | Subseafloor sediment microbial communities from Guaymas Basin, Gulf of California, Mexico - Guay16, Core 4569-2, 12-15 cm | ecosystem: Environmental > Aquatic > Marine > Hydrothermal... | reverse complement strand
TAACTTTGATCAAGATATTGCTAGCTCATTTTTACCGTGAATCATGAGGAAAAACTTATATAGTGGGCATTTGTGTGGCGGGCCCGCCGGGATTTGAACCCGGGACCTCCGGCTCCGGAGGCCTGCCTTTATAAGCTTCTGTCCCATGTAGCATCATCGTTTTGGGATACTTAGGTATAGCTTTTATACCTATTACCTAGTATATGGGACAATAATCATTGTTAAATCAAGTATCTTGAAATTTTTATCAATTCTATTAAGGGATTCAAAAGTAGCCTTAATCTTTTGGGTAGGATAAATACTATGGGGAGGTAGTTATGCATAGTAGAGGTCAAAGGCGGAGACTAGTCTTAGATGAAATTTACGTTTTCTCATTAGTGGCTAGGGCCTATGGGGAGAGCTATGCAAAACCGTATTCGGATGGTGTTTTACGACATCGATACTCAAAAAGATTATTAGAAGTAGGCTCAGACCTTGGGCTTCAAAACGAGGTTTTAACATATCTAATCCTATACGATGAACTTCATTTTCCGGGATTTGATAATTTTGTACTCCTAGGTAGAGATAAAAAACCATTGTATCCAGAACCACCAGATAAAGATAAAGCCTCGTTGCGCTTTGACGTTGAACAATACATTAAAATGCTGCCATCATTACTAACTCTCCTAGAATCATGTTGTAAAGGTGATGAAGATGACTGTAACGCTATCTTATCGTCGATTCGTGAAGAGTCAGAACAACTTAAACGAAATCCTGCTCTTTGTCTTCTGACATACATCAGCATGTGTAGCCTAAACGAAATAGGGCTTGAATATAACGAATTCAAAACAGATTATTGCGAGACATGTGCGGAGCTTTACACGAAAATCATGGAATTATTACAAAACCTAGACTGTGATAAACTTATGGATAAGGCAAGGTCTTTACGTGAATCATGTATTGGTGCTCGTATGCCTAGTGACTTAGCGGAAGAAATCATAGCAAACATAGAATGTGTCCCCCTTGTCTTCAATGCTATTGAGAAGGAACTGCCCAAGGACGTTGTAATTGCTTATAATCGATGTGGTAAGGTTTATCACTATAAATCTCGTATCTTAAGTTTTGTAGATAAAGCAGTTAAGGAAGAGTTGGATATAAAGATAGGTTCTCTTAAGAAGAGCAAATCTAAATTGCATAGAATTGATAGGAGAGAATTAGATTACCTAAGAACTTTAGTTAGGGAAGAACATGCGGATGAGGCACACATTCATGTTTTGGCACCCATAGTTTTTGACAAGATACCTTGGATTAAACCCGTTAGATATGAATATGCGTTAGAGTTGCTTGAGAAAGAAAGTATTTCTGACTTTAGGGAATGGTTTTGGAGTAACATAGATGAATTGTTGCTTACAGATAGCAGTGAGAAGGCTAGTAGAATCATACGTGAAATAGAAGGAGGTGTTAATGAGATATTGAACGCTAAGGATTTGAAAAATCGATTAGAGAAGTATAGTAGAATTACGTTAATGCTCTCATTACCACTATCCTTTGTAAGTATGCTTATACCATCAGCATCAGTAATAGGCCTTGGAATAAACTTACTATCAATTACACCAGAGGTTATTTGGTATATTAAGAAAAGCAATATTAAGCGCAAGTATTCGTGGCTCATGCCAGATGCTATTATCTAGTACAACGATTATCTAATTTACTTAATGTTTGTCGACTTAAGTTAATCTTCTAATCTTCGACAGCGTTGTGGAGCTTGAGAGGTCATCTATGGTAATGTCTGTAGTTCAACTCATAAATGCTTAACCTCTCTATGTTACATTACTGCGTTAAAGTAAACATAATTCCCTCAATCAGTACATCAGATGTCTCACTTCATCTAGCTTTAAGTACATAATTGTGGTGGCCCCTACAACACCACCTTTAAACTAAAGCTCATTCGTGGTATTGATTCTTGGACTATACTTACATGTTATGTTAATTATTATTTAGAATGAAATGATTAGTAGATAGTAGAGTTCGAAGTCCAGTATTGGTATGATGGAAGCTCATGGGGGATTTAGATGAGCAGGTCTAACCCTGACCTTGAAGCCATTGTACGAAGTATATGTGATGAATATGTTAGGAGATGGAAAACTAAAGGTAAGAAGTACATTAGTGTTCCAAGCTTTGAGCAGATATATGCTGAGGGTTGTATAACACCTATAGAACTTGAATACACGCTCAAAAACAGGCTCCCTATCCTTAATAAGGAAAACTCAGCTATTCCACCCGCAATACCACTACTTCCCTTAAGCATACTTAGAAGACTTGCAATATACATGACGAAAACTCTTGAAATTCAGGTTAACTGGGACCACTACGAATACTGGGCTTGGAGTGCTGAAGTATTTAGAGCTCTTGAGAACAGTTCATTCCTGCTCAAAAACCTTTGTGAAAGAGGTGTTATCGACCTTCTATACCTCCTATTCCATATATCCTTGTCAAAGCTAGGATACACGCCGCAAACACTTGAGGCGGCTATCCTCAATAGAGTTGTAGACATTGTTGTAAGTAGTCATGTAAAGCATGTTATTACAAATAAGTTTGTTATCGGGATACCAATAGGGGCGGCTACCTTCGAAACAGTTATTAAGCTAATTAGTGAGCTGTATGGAGATGCCAAGATTAAAGGCAAACTAGAAAAAGCAACTCTGGGTAAAGCACTACAAATATTCGAGAATGATGTCATACCGCATCTCCCACAACATTTACAATCAGATATTAAGGAGATTAACACGATTATCGAGAGTATCTGGAGAACTTATGGTTCAAACTGGCGTAAAATACTCATCAACTGGAGAAACAAGTTTATGCATGGCGCCAAAACATGGGCTCCGAGAGCCTTCGCTGTCTATACTAACTATGTGTGCCTACTACTTTGGCACTCAATATCTGATGAGGAGTACGAGCAAGTAAAGAAGAAAATTCTGATATGGAAAACCCATAGAAGCGTAGATGATTGCTGGGGATCCTATCCGCCCCCTATCTAATATAGTAACGCTTATAACATGTACTCCTTTACAGTCCTCTGTCGATTTAGTGGTTGAGAACACATTTTTGTAGCTCATTAACGGCCTTACTTACACTATTCTCCTTGATGTACTTAAGAACTTCGTCAAGCAGTTTCTTACTGATTACTAGATGGAACTGAAGAGGTTTTCTAAGTCCTTCGCCAGCTACTGTTACTTTAAACTTAAGCTCGTCATCACCCATGATAAGGCATGCTCTAAAATGCCTCGGATGAGGGTCGGCAGGTCCTGGAGCACCATATTCACTAAATATCCTTACAAGGAACCGGTTATCTATGGGAATGAATTCGAAGAGCAAGAGTCTAGCCGTCTGATGTGGGGATATAGAGGTTATGTGCACATAGTCTGCAGAGCCAGGTCTAGGTACAGGTTTTTCGGGGGTAGCCCATGGAAGCAACTCGCCAACAATCTTAGGGCTATCGGCATTAACGAGATATGTTCTCTCGGACTTTATCTCATCCTTCACTTCATGCGTATCTACTTTTTTGGCTACTCGCTTAACGCCGCAGTCTACAGGTGCCGGGCATTTAACTGCACAATTACCGTTCTCCTTTGGAACAAGCATTTTCTTCAAAGTTTCCGTATCAATGTCTTCTAGTTCTATAACAGCTTTAGCATCCCTAATAATGACCGAACCCTTATTGCGGATAAGAGCTGAGACCCTATAGGCATCAAATTTTCTTGTCATCGTTTCTACAGTTTTATTAGGAAACACCTCCAAGTCAAGAACAGGTTTTACGAGTTCAATAGTTGTACTACGAAATCTCGAGTACTCGTTAAGACCAGTTGATACTAGTGTTATGCCCACACCAATGAGTAAGCCCGGTACTATCTCTGGAATGGTCCTGCCTAGAATCTGTAAACTAGGATAATGTAAGAGCACCCCGCCGATAACTAAAATGATTAAACCAAGCAATAGGGATATAACTCCTGGAGTCACTACAAGTCTCCTCGAGTAGGGTATATGAGTATCTAGGCTTAATAGCATATTGTGTCACGCGCCGTAGCTTTACCATTATTCAGAGCTTTTAGAGCATAGATTATTGAACACTAATATTGGGCTCATACTGGTAATAACTTGAGACCCAATAGCTCTTCTTACCTAGTAGGGAAATGAGTATGAAGTCTTCCTCCCTCTTTAAATAAAATTCTTTCTTAGCTCCTTTACTATGTCATAGCAATACCGGTATGGTACCAGAATACCCTGGTAAATCATCATAACCCTCTTTATTCATTATTTTGACTATGAATCCTAGTGCTTAATGCCAGTTACCCCATTGACATATTCTTTCATTATAAACGTCGTTATTTCGGCCTTATAGAAACGTTTATTAGTGGTCTTGTAGGTATAGTAGGTGGTGGTATAGATGGTGGTGTTTACTATTCGTGGTAAGCGATTTAATATTGAGAGAGATGATATCATTAACGCTCTTAAGAATGTGGAACCAGAGCCCATCATTGGTAGGAGAAAATACTATGTTGAGATTAGTGGTAGAAAGTATCCTATTAAACAGGTAATAAGCTTAGTAACAGGATTGCCGAGGATAGCTTTTACGGCGATGGATGCTTACAGAATCCTAACTAAGTTAGGGTTTGAAGTGAAGGAAATTGAAGAGTCGAGGTAGGTACTCTAAGCAGAGTGGCTTAGAAGTGGTAACATGAAGGGCAAGTTCTCGTGCCGTGAAGCTGTTAAGAGAGCTATCTTGGAGTTGGGCAGGGAACCTGTTACCGCTGAAGAGTTATTCAATAAAGTTAGGTCTATGGGTGAATGGAGTGAAGATACTATTTGGCAGCACTTGATGCGGCTTGTGGTTAATCTTCCTCCAGCGTATAGGCACTGGCCAAGTGCTCCAGAGAGGTTTCTCTTTCTAAGAGAGGATAGCAGGTACGAGCTCTACGACCCGGTGAAACACGGTGTATACAGTAGTGGGCTGAGGATAAGGATGAGCCCCGATGAGGAATGCAACACAGTTCTAGAGAAATACGTAGAGCTGATGGAAAAGCTTAGGCTATACATAACTAGGCTATGCAGGGCGAAACCCATGAACATAACTGGGGTATCTACCAAATACCGGGGTAAGCCTGGGGTATATATATTCTTCAATAATGGGGAATGCGTGTATGTGAGCTCGCAAAAGACCTTTATAGACGTTTAAAACACGACCTCTGGGGAAGTCTAGGCCAATCACAGCAACCTCACACATTCGGTAGAAAAATATTCGAAAAGTACGGCGATGTTAACAAAGCCAGAAACTACCTAAAAGGTCTCAAACTTAAAATCATTGAGACAGAGAACCCCGAAACAGCTAAGGTACTCGAACAAGTACTGATATACCTGCTAAAACCTAAGTTCAATAACCGCAATATCTAAACACTCTTGACAATGTCACCTAGTAGGATACAAAATAGGAGGGACTCCAGCAAGGCTAAACCATTCTAAGAATCTAAGAAGACATTACCTCATTATTATGAGTAACTCTAAGGTTTTGGATTTAGGAAAAAGAGGATAATATTTGGTCTTCCTAAGTTATTAACTTCTCATAACTAAAACCCGTTTATTAATTTCATTTATTATAGCCTGTTTTCTTCTCTCTTTGAATTCCTCAAGATAATCATTAAGTAGGCTATCTAGGGCATCCTCTGGGGTTAAGTACGTCTACAATATCTCGATGTTTTTATCTCTTCCATACTTCTTTATACTTCTTTATTTAGCTTATGTTCCCTGAGTTTTATTTGTTACAACGTGGAGTGCGTATTGAGTAGACCGACATTATATTTTTAGTTCTTCTTGTTATGCGAACCAGGTTAGCAAGATGAATAATATCATAAACTGTCCCATGATGATTACTATCGTTGGGACGGTAACGTATAGAATTTATACCTATTTCCTAGTATAGGGACGGTTCACTGCATGGTTAGGAACACTTCAATTCTCAATCTCGCTTTCTGTGATACTGACGGTATGCGGGGTCTAGTGTATGTGATTACCATTGTTAGCGTACCTGTTGAAAAATAGTATTTTTCGGTTGCACGGTTCCGCCTATTAACGATTTCGACAAGGGAAAAGAAAGGAATGTTGAGGATGTAGTCTGGCGGGCAGTAGTAGTTAAACCTGAAGTATGCAACGTCGGAGAGGTCTGATGCTTTACCCGCCGATAACTTACATTCCTTCTCTATCTCTTCGAAAACCCTCTTTACCCAATTCTTCTCGGAACTATCCAAGAACGAAGACCATGGATGCTTCAAAACTGTTTGAAACGACATACTACCACTAACGTATCACTATATCAACGATGGAAAGATGTGCCAGCGGAATAATGCCTCATTTCTACAACGGTTCGCCTCCATTAAGAATCTCATATCCTTGGTTTTCTGGTATGCCCATATCAAGGCACTTACGCAATCAGGTGAACAGTCATCGAGGTTTTCAAGGCAGTATAAGAGGAGACGATACATGTATTCGTTGCTCATCCGTTTCACCCGATAAATTTTACTACCCTACATAGGAGGCTGCTGCCAAAGTTATTTATACCCTGCCTATCAAGCAGCATCTATCGCGATGAATTCCTATGCCCATTATTCAAAGTTAAATTACTTTAGTTAGAAGATAATAACCCATCATTCCATATCCAAAACACTTCTTTTCCGTCACTAAAACCACTACACATTAGCGTTAACACGTCAGTCACTTGATAACAAGATTACCAGTCTCCTCGAAATATTTTCCTTCAGCATAAACAGTGCTATTAAGATAGACCAAGATAAGCTAGATACGAGCTCCGATGATATAGGCTTAAGTTGTAAAGAATAAGCAGTATGACCGGGTTCATAAACAAGTCGATACCCTCACTTAAAGGGGCTGCGGCAAACTACTCCATAAGATAACAATACTCACAACTGAGTAAACGCATTTGCCTGCAGAACAGCCAAGCGCACATCTACCCTATAGAAGCTTCTGAAAGCTTCATCATATTGATATATAGGATGTAATGTATTGTGAATGTTTTCTGTTGAATAACATCCTTTCTATACATTTATCTTCTTGAAGATAAGTACAAATACAAGAATGTACAAAAACAGTAAGGGGGCTCACTAGTCTTGCCTTTACTTAAGGATTTATTAGCTGAGATTGAGCAAGGTCGTTATGCTGTTCCCGAAATTCAACGCCCTTTTGTCTGGACTAATTCTCAAGTTAGAGAATTGTTTGAGTCCATCTACAAGGGGTACCCTATAGGTAGTATAATTGTGTGGGAACCTGCTGCAGAGATATTTGAGGAATATAGTGATTTATTTAGAGCTCTTTCAAAGGAATTGGAAGACAGGAGGCGTAACTTTAAGTACATGGTTATTGATGGACAACAACGATTGCTTTCACTATGGCTTGCTAAAAGAGGTAGAGTTACTGTAGTTGATACATATGGGCATGAGCGAGAGAGAATTATAAATCTATACTACAACGTAGATAGCGATGAGTTTTTTGTTGATAGGGCAAGGAGAAAATATGAGGTTAATCCCTATGTCTATAGGGTTAGTGATATCTTAGACTATGTTAAGTTCGAAGATGTTGAGGACCTTGTCGAAAATAAAGAAATAGATGAGAGCATACAAAAGAAGAGGATAATTAAAAAGCTACGTATGGTTCGAGAAGCCTTACTAAACTACCCTATTAATATATACAAAATACCCGAATCGGTTCTTAAGTATCGTAAGGAAGGAGATATTGATAACTTCTTAGAGATATTTGAAAAGATAAGTCAAATGTTTGTAAGGCTTAATTATACAGGGACTCGGGTACGTGCACCACACCTTATCATAGCGTTGTTGACTGGGAAGACGAGAAGAGTTCTTGGAGTATCTTTTAGGAAAATGCTATCTGAACTTGTCTCGAAACTCGATGAAAAAGGATGGGATATAGGAGAAGGAGCTCTGATGAGGTCATACCTTGTAATTGCTACGAAAGAACCTAGATTTAGCCGAGCTAGAAAAATGTTAAACGAACTTGCTACTAGTCAAATTGAAGAATACTTAAAGAAGCTTGATGACGCCTTAACATATGTTGTAGACAAAGTTTTTAAACAGGAGCTAAATATTAGAAAACCATCATTCCTTAAGTCAGAGTATATAATTGTACCCGTGACTTACTATGCATACATTAAAGAAAATAAGTTGACACCATCTGATATAAAGGGGCTAGTAAAATGGTTAATTTTAGCGTCATTCAATCGCCGATATACCGGTCGCCTTGATACAGACCTAGCTGAGGATATCACATCATTAACTAAAAGCAAGGACATTACAGCACTTATAAAGAACCTTCAAACAACCGAAATCCAAGAAGAATGGTTAGATAAGCCAGTGGACAAAGAACATCTAACATTGTTATCAATACTACTGAAAGACTCCTATGACTTGATGAGTGATACGACAGTTAGAATTAGAAATATTAAAGATGAAGATATACAGATACATCATATCTTCCCGAAGTCACTAATACAGAAGTACTATAAAGAGTACGGAAAGATTGAGGACATGGATATAGAGGCAGCCTATAACCACGTAGCCAATATCACAATCATATCCCGTGAAGCAAATAAAAGAATTGGAAACCAATTACCCTCTATATACTTAAAGAAGTTTGACCTAGAAATACTAAAATCACATATGATACCTCTTGATAAAGAGCTCTGGAAATTAGAGAAATATCCAGAATTCTTAGAAGCAAGAAAACAACTAATTATAAGGAAAATAAATGAACTTTTTGAAAGCTGATAATACTGGAGGTGGTCTCTTACGAGCATGTATACCCTAAAAATAAGGATACCTAAAACTGCAAGTGCAACTTCTGTAGACCACTGGGTTAATAGAACTTGTTGGTGACCCAGACATTGCGGATGGAGCACTTTATCCTTTCTTATCATTTCGCATCAAAATAACAAATGCGTTTAATCAATCACGGGGTATAAACGGTATTTCGGGAGGCATATTTATAGGCAAAGAAGTACCAAATCAAATCGAGTTCTCCTATTTAACACATATAATCATAGCCGACATATCTCCGCATGAAAGAGCCACGCTTGCACTACAACAGGATATGCCATTAACAATTAATCCTCAAAGGTCTATTTATATACATGCATTAACAGAACTCTCGCCTACTGCTTTAAATAAAATTGAAAGCCTTCGCGGAGGCGAGGATGTATTACTTATGATTAGATTGAATCTATGGGTTGGGCCTAAGACAATAACTATCCCGGTAAGCTATGCTGGGAGACCATACGTTAGAATAGCGAAATCAGACTGGGCTGAAAAGATACTCAGGAAGACAGGCTATATGGAGGTCACAACTGTAGAGCTGCCTGAGCCCATAGATGTTCCAGAGCTAAGGAATGCATTGGACTATCTAAAGAATGCATGGAAGAGTTACCGTATAGGAGAATATTATGATGCTGTCACGAATATTCGTAGGTCCTTAGACGCCCTAGTTAAAGGTCTTCAGAACTACGACCCAAGTCTCGTAGAAGAACGTACTGAAAACAATAGAACCATAAGGGAGCCAAAATTCTCCGCGTTTGCTATCACAGGCGAAAGGGAGAAGGAGGCTATAGCTAAAGTATACAAAGCACTACATAATGCTTTAGGCGGATTATCAGCACATGAAGGAGCCATTAATGTGGACAAATCATTAGCGGAGTTTGCAGTTACAACAGGTCAAGCACTACTTCGATATTTCACCTCAAGGCTTAGACGTCGAAGGCAGATATAAGCCCCCATTTAATCCGTACCTATCTCCCTGATAATTCAACAATATGAATAATGGAATGGAAGCTAAACTGGAGGTTATAATATCTTGGCACTAATATTTCATGAAGTGTTATTTCAAATATGAGTATTTGATTGTGCAAAAATGTGAAGGTATACTGGAAGGAGTATTAGCAGGATTTGTTACATGGAAAACGAATTATAAAACAGTTGGGCTCAAGAATATTATGATACCTCATATAGGCATGGATATCATTGTAGCACATAATATTGTCGCCGGTTTATATAAGCTGGAATTATATATACGGAGCGAAGTGAGCGTGAGTTCCGGGGTTTAAAATGGTTTGGTTAGAGTTAAACTCTGTTGAATCACGTGAACCCCTGTCCAATATATTTAGGCGTTTATCGTTAGAAGGTAAGCGTGTCCACATATCAAATGCTAAATCATACTATGCTAATGTACATCCAATACTCTTCGGATTACACAAATATGCTGAGAATTATTTCATAGGTGTAGTGGTTAGTAGGAAACAAGATAGTATTGTACTGGATATAATCTCCTCAAGTAGTGAACCAATAGATAAAGCTATAGATATGCTTCTTGCCAAACAGATACAGCTCGGTGAAGTAAAAGAGCTACAGTCTCAAGAAGTAGATAAAATAGTTGCCTCAAAAACATATAGCCTACTAGACTTCTACTTTAAACTTCGTCTTAGGAACTACCTTTACTTAATGAATTATCAGCCTAAGGTTACAGGTAGAAGAACATTATGGGCAAAAGAAGGGGATAATGTCCTATATTCTTTAGATGCAGACCTAGACCCAGATACATTGAAAGGATATGTGAGTGTTGATATAAAAACTCCTTCAAGTATTACGTTATGGGATATGATAATAAGCGGGAGTATCGACCTTAGTAGTTTATGGGATTTAATTGATAGTAATGTAATGGTTCCATACGGTGATAAGTATGCTTATGGAAGAATCCGTGGATTCATTTCTAAGAAAGTATGTGAAACCATAACTTTAGAAGGAGGAAAGCTAAATCTTGTCGAATACTATGCAAAGAAGGGTATTGATATAGACCCTAATGAATATCCTGTAGTTGAGGTTGAAATAATAAGTCCAGAACCTAGAGGCTCCAGCCCTCTTTACTACCCCCCTTCCCAGGTTAGAATATTTCTTCCACAAGATAAACCTGAACCTCACACACGATACGATAAAATTAATAGAGTATTGAAAGACTTAATTAAGAGTTTTAGTATATTTGATATTTCATTTAGAAGAGCTGTGATACCATATGTTCATAAGAAGTATGTTAACATGATTAAGGATATAAAGCTAAAATACGGTAATAGAAGCACTTATGCCTCACCACTATTTACTATGCAGAAATTGAATGGTAAACCACTACATGGCCCCATTAATATACCCAAGTTGCTAATGCTACTTCCTAAGACCGTCCTTGCCGATGAAAATAATAGAGAGTACGTTGATATAATTAAGAAATTCATTCAACTAGTTTACGAAGACTATAATCTTGGTAAGATAAGTGAGGTAATGATATATCACTATGAAGTCTACGATAATCTAAATGACCAGAAGATAGAATTCTCTAATAGACTACTAGAGCTTTTAGAGAAATATACTCCAGCCGAGGCATTAATCATGCCTGTTATAAATCACCGTTACCTCTTCAAAATAGCGAAACAAATTTGTTCCGATAACTATTTTCACGCAAGAGTTATAGAAGAAGACACATTTACAGACTTAATTGAATTAGTTAGAGAGCTTAGCATTAAAGATGAGGAGAAAATTAGACAATATCTTGATAAGGCTAAGAACGAGAAAGTCGAGGACGAGCAATTGAAGCAGTTAATGTCCATAATATCGAACATAGTGTTCTCGTTATACGTCGAATTTCTCCTACAGAGTGAAATCTATAACAACCATAGGGTTCCCAACAAATTAACATGGGCACTTGCCGAGCCAGCAGATGGTAAGGGCGAATCATTATATATAGGATACGATGTTTCTAGAAGCCCATCGAATAGAAACAATGTCGCTGTCGCATTCATACTATATGATTCTTATGGATACATGGTAAATGCTAAATTTAAGACAGTGCATGGAGAGAAAATATCGAGAGACGTATTTGAAAGCATTATATTATCGCTTCTTGACCCTGTAAAGCATAAGGAGGGAATTAATAGACTCGTTATATACAAGGATGGAGGTATTAGGAGCAAGAACGAATTCAATAACATCATGGATGTATTTACGAAAATAGGTGAAAAGATAGGGTTAAAGCAAATAGATGTTATTGGTGTAATTAAACGACACAATCTCAGGTTGTTTGCTAAAAAGAAGGCTGATAATATAATGGATAATCCTAAGCCGGGTACATGGATAAAACTATGGAGTATTCTTAGACAAGGCATATATGCTGAAAGAGCACTTATAGTCTCGTCAGAAGCTAAAGCTGGTGGAACGGTTAATCTCCGGTATAGTCGTTATTGCCCTTAGTGCTGTAGGCAGTATGATTCCATATCTATTTAGCACACTATACGAGATTGTTGGGATACAGGGTATTATCGTAATACTTGCTATCACGATACCTCTACTTATAGCCGTACTCGTCTCGCAAAAGTATATTCTTAATGCTCTTGGAAAGAAGCTTGATTCGATTGCAAGTACATTGATAAGAATTGCTGAGCATATGGGCATTGAGGTTGGTGAAAAAGTTCAAAGTCCAGGTTTCGTCTACGTGACTTGTAGATGGTTAAGGAAAAGCTATGAAGAGACTAAGAATAGTATTCACCACATATACGTATATTGTGGGCATCCTCAAAACCCGATGACAATACATGGATGTCCTAGAGAATGCCCTTACTTGGACACATCCGATGAACCTACCGGTTCAGGAGCATTTGCCGGCCTAGTACTAGGTGGCGTAGCAGGCTTAGTGTTAGGTGGACCCGCAGGTGTTATAATTGGTGGTTTGTTGGGCGCAATCATAGGTAATAGTCTTGAAGAGACAAAGCCTGTTCAAACAAGAATAAAGGAGCTTAAGGAAAAAGGTATTCCATTCCAGATACATATCAATAAACGATACATTAGGCAAATACAGCCCTAGAACAATAATGAGTCGTCATCCCAAGAAGCCTCTGTAATAAAGCATAACTGTTTCACTAATCGGCATAAGATTAAGTCTAATGAATACAGGCTTTATACCTGCGTGTCCAACGACTTGATTAATCGCCTTTGAAGCCAATTGAGACAAACTAGAATAGAGCATTGTTCTATAGCGGTTAATTATTTTAGCTAATTTCCGCTCACATTCCAACCTTAATTGTATAGCAAGGTTCTCTGCAATATATATTTGCTTCCCAACTTCCGTCTTAGCTCTCTTAAGAGCTTCTCGATGTATTCGATTAATAATATCGCTTATGGGTACACCATCATCTCCTGGTGCTTTAGGTGGATTGTTTGCTGAATCGATTACCACCTGTGTTACAGGTATAGCAAGATTTAGCAGAGCAACTATCCAATCATCTACAGTAAGACTAGCTAGCTTTTCATCGCTAGCAATTTCCTCATATATCCTTGGTATATCTTCAAATACTAAACAAACAACACCGGTTATAATGTCGTTATAAACCGGTATACCTCGATATTTACTGGTAATACAGTTGTTTGCTTTTCCCTTCATTCATATAGTGTTTTTGTAAGTACTATTCTTGATAATTTAGTCGAATAGCAAAGTTTGCGGGTACTGGTGGTGGGAATGACATGAAAATGTCGGCATCAGCCGAAGTTTTCAAGAACTGTCTTGCATATGAAGCAATTCTAGAATCAGGGTCGTGCGTTAATGCACGTATTTTACTGGATAATATTATCCATCGCTCAGCTACCTCTTCAACGAGCTTGTAGCCGACAATCTCTCTCACGAGCTTAACAATCTCTGCTATGAAATCGTCATATCCTCTCCCAGCTATAATGTCGAGAAGGTATTGTGAAATTACTTCTATGGCTCTCCTGTTGAAGTGCTCATTTACATCCGGCCGATTTATTGTATAGAGCATCTTTGAAGCTTTATCCGTGAATTGGTCTAGGACAACTAGGTATCCATAAAACTCGATATAGTATGATTTAACTACTTCCTTAGCTATTTTTAGAGCATCAGACAGGGGGAAATCTACTCCTAGATTACCTTGATATGCTAAAGCAACTTTTTGAAGAGCATAGCTGTATTTTTCAACATATGGTTCATTACTACTACGTCTAACATCCTTCGGCAAGCTTATGTGATAGAGGTATAGTGTACGGGGAATGTTGATAACGAATCTACGGGGGATTATATGGATTAGGTGTTTCCTCTTAAGACTGTTCAATATATTGCTGACTTGCTGTAATGCATTCTTTCTCCTCCTTTCTGGAAGCTCTCCTTCTTCGCCTCCACGATAAAAATCTAATGCTGTTTTCTTAAGCCGGTCTCGTCTGGTAACATAGTGTAAGGCCAACTCCTCGATTATCATACGTGCTAACGAATTAGACTTCCGAAATCCTTTCAGAGACGCTTTTCTTCTCCTTGGCAACAGCTTTACCCTCTAACTTTCCTAACGAAATCTTGCTATATATCGTTATCTTCAATTTTGATAATCGGGGGTGAGAAACATGAGAGGTTTCAACCACGTCCAAATCGTAAGGGGGCGTCCGCATCCGATAGGCAGCAGAGCTGTAGTGAGAATGGGGAAAGATAGATATCTCATCTATCTTCCTGTCAGCCTGAACTTCTTATGGAGAGAACTACATGAAAAGAAAGTCAAGGTTAGAGTTTACATCGAGATACCTGATGAAGAGCATTCCAAGGAGGTTTACTAGAGATGGGCGTGAAAGTAGATGGTGACTATGGAACCATGCATAGGATTCTGAAGATACTTGCATGGAGATACGCTAAGGCTAGTGAGCTAGCTGAAATATTGGGAATTTCTAGACAAGCTGTCTATTACCATCTGCAACGTCTAGTTGAATGGGGCTTCGTGATTAGAAACACTAGAGAGTGCATAATGGCGACGCTACTCATTCCAGAAAAGGAGCTGTACCTATATTACGAAGAAGGGTGTTTACCAAAGCTCATTAAGGGAGAAGAGTGTGAAATTAACAAACAAGGAGAGTACTATGTTTACGTAGCTAATTACTACATAAGGAAAATGTTTCCAGACCGGCCGTCCCACAATCGCAGAGACCCGCCAATAATCTTTATCGATATTGTTAAGAAGAGGCTTAGACAGTTAGGAGTGGAAAACAAAGTTAGGGGATACAACCTTATTTTGATGGCGGCCATTCTAAACCTCATGGCAGCAGTACTATGGAACCCCAAGCCACGGGGGAATAACTACTGGGATAGACTAAAGCATCTCACAACAAAAGGTATTTACAAGAATATAGGGAAGTTCATAGCTTGGTATGTAAGTATGAAATCTGCCACAGAAGTGAAGAGGAGGTACCCGATACGGGAGTGTGCAATAAGCAAAGAGCGGTGTATCGCAATAAAGCAACAAAGATATGAGGAATACCACCAGCTGATTGATGAATACTATGATAAGTACCGCCCATCTCCGAAGAAGATAAGGTGTATTCTTGCGAAGATGTACGATTTCCTAATGGTTGAACGGCTCGGCGGCGACCGTTGCCCCTACGGAGTGTGGGTGCCGCATCCCAGCCTCTTCACACCCGACGGTAAACTGGACTTCCACTTGCCCCGACACCACCACGTCGACGCGAAACATAGATACAGAACACTAAGGATGAAGTCGTCTTTTACAGCTCAAGAAGAGCATGATAATCACCCGAAATAGTAGACTACCAACAGCTAAGGAAAACTTGCTGCACGTTATGCCTCTTTTTCTTGACCGTTGCCGTGAGGCATCGGGGTTTCATCACTAGTAAAACTCTAGCATTGCTACTGCTGAGTATATGGAGGTAACATATCACGTTGTGATATGTTTTGTTACTACTTGTTACCTCATTTTACTAGTTAGTAGTGTTGGTTTAGTGTCAGTACTAAGCTTAGGCTTCAGTACTTACTCCAGTTTACTGTACTTAACCTAAATGGTTAAGTGTTTTAGCAAGCGTACTCTCTTAATCTTAACAGACTGCAATATCTGAAAAGTTCTCTAACATTGTTAGAAAAGCCGATATGATTTTAGTAGGTGAGTTAGTTAGATAGTTAGGAGTGGTTTAGATGAATACTTGGGTTTACATTTTCGATGAGTTCAAAATCGTGGATGTCGATGCCAGTAGATTGTTTGAGTTTGCTGAGAGAAAACCTTTAGAGCTATTTAACGATATTAAAGAGGTTGTTGAAGAGTACGTCAAAGACATCAGAAGCGTTAGAGTACACAAGGTGTACATCGATAGGAAGGTAGACGAGCTCGTCATAGAGTACATTGTGAAAAGCAGCTTTGGTGAAGTTTCAGCAAAGCTAATCTATTCCAAAAATCCTAGAGAAGCCCTACTTCATTACTATAACTATGAGAAGTCAATATAATGAATAATACCGTATACTATTATGCCGACGCTTTTAATAAGTACTACAGGGAATTCTATAATGGGTGATATAGAGCGTATGCCGGTACTAGCTGTTACTAGGGTTGGCAAGTACTATAGGACAACTATACCACGCGAGGTTAGAAAGCTTCTGGGAATCGACGAAAACGATGAGATAGAGTGGGTATTCGAGGATAACAAGGTGGTTATTAGAAAGAAGGGTGAGAAGCATGGTTAAGTGCCCGTTCTGCGGCTATGAGGCTGATGTATCAGAATTTAAGCTCCTTAGAGAGCCTTGGAGGTTCAGATTCTACGAAGTTAAGATGCTTGAATGCCCTAAGTGTAAAGGCGTATTCAATTACTATGCTGGTAGAAGCCCCAAAAGCGGCAGTGTGTCTGAATTCTATGTGCAGATTAGACCCAGACCTTCTAAAAAGAAGGTTAAAATATAGGTGGTGAAGTAGGGGTGAAACAATAATGCCATCTTTCCAAGAGATTAATGTTGATGATGTACTTACATGCCTAAAAACAGCAGTAAGGCTCGCCCAAACGGAGGAGGACCTTAGAGTAAGAGCTTCCTCCTGCATTGAAGAGAAGATACTGAAGTCTCTAGAGATAACCCAGATAGGAAGATACGAATACACCTTTATCTCTGGCGGGAGAGCAGATGCTCTCTACGGACACGTAATCATAGAATATAAGGCTCCAGGGAAGCTCGCGTCGCAAAGAGATATTGCTAGAGCTAAAGAGCAGGTAATACGTTATATAATGAAGAAGGCTGCTGAGGTAAGAGCCAGCCATAAAGACTTCTTAGGCGTAATAATAAGTGATAGAATAGCGTTCGTACGCTACGACCCGATAACAAAACAGTGGCTGCTGAGGGGGCCCTACGACCTTAACAGGGAGACGGTAATAAAGCTCATAGAAGCACTAAGAGGTCTAAGAAGAAAGAAGCTCGGGGTCAACGAGCTACTTACGGATTTCGGCAAAATTCCTAAAGCAAATGTCATGAGCCCTCTTGCCCAGAAAGCTGTGGGAATTCTGTACAAGAAACTAGTAAACTCGAAGAATCCAAAAGTAAGAATGCTCTTCGAGGATTGGAAAAGGCTCTTTAGCCAGGCAACGGGATATAGTCCAAGCAAACTTAAAGGTCTAGAAAAAGAGTATGGACTTAACAGCAAAAACATTGATTATGATGCTCTACTGTTCTCCATACACACATATTACGCTTTAATAATGAAGTTGCTAGCGGCTGAAATAGCATATCTATACGGTACCGGTAGATGGCTTAAATCGTATATTGCTGAGCTGGACGATGCATACATGCGTGGACTAGGTGAGCTTCGAAGAGTATTAGAAGAACTAGAAAGCGGTGGTGTCTTCAAGAGACTTTTAGGTATAACAAACTTTATAGAAGGAGATTATTTCTCGTGGTACCTTGATGAACTGGATAAAGAGCTTGCTGACGTAATAGCGGAAATAGCACGAAGGCTATCAGGCTACGAGCCAGCAACACCACAACTAGAGCCAGAATATACAAGAGACTTGCTCAAGAGGTTGTATCAGCATTTAGTACCCGAAACGATAAGACACGACCTTGGAGAGTACTATACACCGGATTGGCTAGCCGAGTTAATACTAAATGAGGTCGGATTTACTGAAGAATACTTTGAAAAACTTGCTGAGAAAGAAAATGACCCAACAGCGCCTTTCAAGCTGAGATTACTAGACCCTGCCTGTGGTTCAGGGACCTTCTTAATACTAGCGATAAAGAGGTTGAGAAACTATGCTGAGAAGCACTACATGCTAGACATAGTAGCAGACTATATCCTAAAGAATATTGTAGGCTACGACTTGAACCCCTTGGCAGTGTTGACTGCCAGAACCAATTACTTACTAGCAATAGCGGATATAATACCCTACGTAAAAGGAGAGAAGGAGATACCCATATACCTCGCAGACTCAATTCTAGTTGAAACAAAGGGTGGTCTCTACGGTACCTTCTATGTGTTGAGAACTGTAGTTGGAAACTTCGAGATACCAAAACAGATAGTAAATGAAGGTCTCTTAGGGGAATTCTTAAACCTGATAGAGACTTGCTTAAGAAATCAGTACAGACCTCAAGAATTCCTGGAACTATTTAAGGATAGGATAGCTTCAAAACTAAAGAATAATGCTATTGACTATAATGCCATAAGGAAATTATATGAGACATTCCTACAACTCGAGAAGGAAGGAAAAAACCATGTATGGTCATCCATAATAAGAAACGCCTTTGCACCATTACTAAAGGGCAAATTTGACTATGTCGTAGGTAATCCTCCATGGGTACGTTGGGAAAACTTACCTGAAGATTATCGTGAAGTTACTAAAGAATTGTGGGATAAATATGGACTTATCGCCAAGGGAGCAGGTAGGTTTAAACGTGACTTAGCAATGTTATTCCTGGTTAGGTCGTTTGATTTGTATCTGAAAGATGGGGGGACGTTTGGCTTTCTAGTACCTCTAACAGTTTTCAAAACTCTTGCAGGTGCTGGATTTAGAGGCTACATAGCACGATGGGAAATTATCAAAATACATGATTTGGTAACCCTGTACCCCTTTGAAGGGGCTACCAATAGGACCGCTGCAATAATATTGCGAAAAATACCGAGAAATAATAGAAACAACGAATTCCACCACGTTGTATGGGAGAACTTAACTGGTAGGCCTATTCCTACAGATACAAGCCTAGAAGAGGTACTAAACCTTACAAAAAGGTATGAAATTAGAATGATTCCTTTGCAGAGAACTAACCCATTAAGTCCTTGGATGCAGATAAGTAGTGAAGCTTATAACGTGGTAAGTAAATTATTTGGAAAATCATTATACAAAGCTCACGAAGGTATCAAAACAGCACTCAATCAGGTATATTATGTGAAGGTACTCGATGTCTTACCTGACGGAACTTTAGTAATAACCAATCCGGAGCAGCCAGGACAAAAGAAAAAGGTAAGGGTACTCGAGGCTGCCAAGGTTGAAAAAGAGCTTGTTTATCCCCTGGTTAGAGGGCGCAATATTAAAAGATGGTATGTAGAATATGGTGACGAGTACGTTATAGTACCTCATAATCCGCAAGATGGAAAACCCTATCCTATTCATGTATTAAAGACTAAATATCTGAATACATTTGAATATCTCACAACATTTAAAGATGAACTTAAGCAGCGTTCAATTAAGCCATTCATAGCATTACACAAACAGCTAAGAAAAATAGAAAAAGAGATTGAAAAAGTAAAGAAGCGTAGTAAAGAAAAACAAAGCAATTTGCTATCAAGGTTGTTAGAACAGATGAAGAATATAAATAAGCTACTAGATGAACAATTCTATATACTTGACAACATTGCAGAATACACCTTTAAACCTTACAAGGTTGCATGGAAGCATATAGCTGGTGCTATTAGAGGAAAGGCTGAGTTTTCATGCGCAGTTATAGAACCAAGAGATGATAAATACGTTGGAAGGAAAACAATAATCCCCGATGCAAGTCTCATGGTTGTTGCTTTAGACAATGAAGATGAAGCATATTACTTGTGCGGAGTATTAAATAGTTCCTTTGTACGGTCACTTGTAGCATCATACATGATTGAAACGGAAATATCTACACATATATTGGAAGTTGTGCGTATACCAAAATTCAATCCTCAAAATGCATTACATAAACATATCGCAGAACTTTCTAAGAGGGCTCATGAGCTTGCCAGAGAAATCATCGAGCATAATAGGAAGGATTTGGAAGAGGAGCTTAAGAAGGTTGAGCTTGAGATTGATAAGCTTGTAGCCAAGCTCTACGACATCCCTGAAAAGGGTGTTAAAGCCGTTCGTAAGTTACTGCACATACTCCTTGGAGAAGAATACGTAGGAATGTAAGGGAGAAGTTATTGAAAATAGTGAAAGAATTGTTAATTAAGGATGCTGAAATAGCCAATTGTCCTCTAAATTTCCAAAAAGAGCTACTTTCTTGAACTTCATCTCGACGAGATGATAAGGCATGGAGGTTTAGGGATTACGAGTGTGAGCAAGTCTCTACTTGGTGTAATTAGAGAAATGTCTGAGTTAGGGCATAAAGGTGCAAAGGAGGTCCGACAGGAACATATACATGGTTTTAAGGTATATCATGTTAAAGAGCCGTACTTATCTATTGGAAGGGAGAAGATATTATATCCGCTTGAATTCAGGGATGTTAGAAAATTCTATACGAGCAACATATCATTACGAATTAGAGTAAAGCCTTTCATAGCAGATAGGCGAGGAAACAACTTTCTTGAAGACATTAAAGGGATAGCCAATAAGTATCAGAAACGCTACAATTTCTACATTGACTTTGAAAACCCCGTGTACGAGTACAATGTTGATAGGTGCATCACTTACATGGTAGATTATATGAAGAATGTTTCTCAAAGTAATCAACAAAATAAGTACATAGTGATGCCGATAGCTGGAAAGCTCCATGATTACCGGTATAATCTAATAAAGGCCTTCGGAACATATTACAAGATACCTACACATATAATAAACCTAGATAAAGTAGATGAAATACTCCGAGACTGTAAAAGGAAGAATCAAAGAAGAGAAAAGTGTCCTGGATTCATTGCATATATGCTCAATAACTATGTGCAACTCTACGCGAAGGCAGGCGGTATTCCATGGGTTGTAAGTGATGAGGATGCCGTAATGCTTCAAAATACAGCAGTAGTGGGTCTAGCAGTTTCAAAACTAGGTGATACTGGTTACCTAGTTGGGGTCTCATACTCAATCGCCTATGTTGGTAAAGAGGTTCGAAGCTACATCTATAGTGAGGTTTTTGAAGAAACAGAGCTTGATATAGAATCTCTAAAGACTACTGGATTATATATCCCAGCTAGAGTTGTAGAAAACATTTTTATCCATATCAAGAATTCCCTTAGCGCATGGGGCATCAGTAAATACGTTATATTTCAATCAACTATAATTCACCCAGATGAAATTAAGGGATTAACTGAGGTATTAAAAGATAATGTTTGGATTCTAGCACATGTAAAAGAAACCGGGTTTACTAAACGTGTATATGACCTAGATACCAATGACTACGGACCATATAGGGGAACGTGCCTCATAGATGAGGATTCGTTAGGAGGTAATGGGCCAGTTAAAGCATTGTTGCTTTCAACAGGTATTATAAGGACTAAGAAATATGATTATGAACTTCAGAAATTCATTGAAGAGGAAAAAAGAACCTACAAGCCAAATACCACTCCAGAGCCCTTAGAACTAGAAATACTCTACAGCTCCCAGGCAGAAACGCCGGTAAATAAAATGCAGATGGATACTGGTATAGCCCTCTACACATGTAGGCTAGCACTACTTCTAGGAAAACTCGATTGGGAAGCATATACATCTTGGCCGAAAAGACCATTTGTTGAAAAATACGCGAAACGAATTGCCGATATACTTTCATCATTATATGCACGAGGAGATGAAAAAAGTATTAGCTTCGCAAAAGATTTAATGGCTATTTTGCAAAGAGAGGTAAGAGCTTTAAGATATATTATGTAAATTTACTAGAGACTATCTTGTAAAAATAATGCTATATTTTTTGAACTGCTTACTTGTATCCCAAATATAGAACTTAAACTCTATTTTATCTTGAATACCTAAAGCTTCAAGCATCTTTAGTAACTTATTGTATCTCAAACTAGGCCGCATTTGAGCTAACGATAAATATTTTCTATAAAATCCCATTGATTCCTGTTTCATTTCAGAGTGTGAGAGTCTTCTCATGTTTCCTAGTTCGTCTATTTTAAAAGCGTGTGTTACAATATCGAACCATATTCTTCCTCTTCCTTTCGGAGTAACTTCAAACAGTATTTCAATACCTTGCCAAATAAATTTATCATCATACATATATTTGTTTTCGTCTTTGGGAAATCTATAAATATATATGACTGTACCTCTAGCTTTTCTTTTAAACCCGTAAATTTTGCGAAAGTACCCATATATTATAGAACGTATTATGTTGAAATCCTTTTGCGACCCGACTGGGTATAAATCGGTTATCATAATAGAATCAGTAAAATCTACATTTTCTCCTTCCTGCCATGAGTTTCCAGTGAAGTCCTTAGGAAAACAGTCCGTATTGTTTTTTATGAAGTCGTTTAATTGTCTGTTAAATTCGTCTAAGAGATTCTTAGAAGGTATCTGAAATATAAGGTACAATTTATTCTCATGATGATATGAAATTATGCCTGATAACCATAAATTATATAAGAGGTCGCTAAATAGAGGTCGGTGACATTTTTGAGGATTTTTTATAGGGAAATATACATAATTTAAAGTTAGAGAACGTAATTCAGCATCTCCAGTCTGGTATAGTGGTAGCTTTATTTTCAATGAATTCACCTTAGTCTTTACTTATTTCTTTTAGAAGCTTTTGAATATCCGGTTCATCTAATAGGCTTCGAACCTCTCTATATTCGTCATATACAACCGTTGCTATTAGTATTAGAAATAAACTAGCTAACAGAGAAAATATGATGCTAATATAATATAATCCTTGGATTACTGTTGCAGTAATACCTGTTACTAGAGAACCAGCACCTATAATTAATGATAAATATACTAGCAAGGTTTCAACTGTTTTCTTTTTTGCTGAAAGAATACTACCAATTCGCCTAGCTATCTCTTCTCTTAGGACAATATAACCCTCAGGGACATAAGCGAGTTTTTCTAACCTGTTAAGTTTTAGTGCCAGAGAGAGGGCTTGCCATGTGCCTCTGCTTCTTCTGAGTAGGGTTCTACTATTAGTTTCAAGTACCTTAGCAAGTTTCTGGAATAGCTTTAGTGATATGGCTTCGTGCCTACAACCAATATGTAGCGATAAACCTGTTGTTAAAAGCATTAACGTTATAGTCTCTAATGTACCATACCTGCTAATCGACTTAGAAACATTAGCTATACATCTACACAGTACTTCATCCTTTTCTTCTCCACCTAAAATAGCTTTTAATGTGCTTGAAAATGATGCATATAGACAGAAATATTCATACTGAGGCTCCAGTTCATCGCAACGCTTAAGTAATTCCTCAAGTACTTTTTTGTGCTCCTCACTTAACTTATCTATGAAGATATAGGAGAGCCCTATGCATCTGCTAAGTGCAGGGGAGGACTCCAGCGTTACTACCCCTCTACTGTAGTCCCTTATGCATCTAGAAATGAAACTCAGAGCTGGTCTAACTAGAGTGTCCTCATATCGTTTAGAAATACCTTCATACTCTAGAATAAAGTAAAGCAAAGCAGCGGCTTCAAGCATACTATCAGTCGGAATCTCTCGAATAACTTTTGCGAATAACTGAGCAAGCTCCTCAGCTCTTAGAACTGCCTGCTTGGCTTTATTCTTGTTTTTCCTTAAGAAATCATAAGTTATATAATTATTAAATATGGCCCACGACTCATCTAGAAATTTATTAGCTATACTTGAAATTCTCCTCATAATATTAGATAAAACCAGTAAGGGATTCACTCTACGCTTTAACACCAATTCCTGACTTGCCACCTGTATTCTCCCATAATAATTATTTAAGTGTAATCTAGCTTGTATTTTTAACTTGCCATGCACATGGAGATGCCATGTTAGTACATTCCCGCTGGTCTGTTAAAGTATGTTTCTTCGTTGGATTCGTAGATGTGCTCGTATGGGTAGACAGGCTTAATTTCCATCTTAGTTACTCTCTTGTTTACTATATTTTCTTCGTGTAGTATTTTCTCCATATTGTTGTCCCATATTCTAAGGCCTATATCACCATCGTTGTAGTGTATTATCTCTAGGTTGAGTACATCGTCATCATATTCTATATACTTCTCCTCTTTTAGTTTGTAGTGCAGTCGACGTGCAGCTTGGTGGCTTCCATAGTGTTTCCTGATATACTTGTTCGCTATCTGTATTGCTTTCTGGTACTCTATTGTGTCTCTATACATTATACCTTGCTTCAAGCCCAGTAGTTGAAAGTATCGGTGAAGCAGCCAAGAATAAAAATAGTGGCAGAAACCAGTTTTCTGCTCACAGTAGACGAACATGGCGTTAAGCCATAGGAGTAGAATACCAGTTTCTCTAACACCTAGTAAGCTATAGGCTAAGAAGTATGCTGCTGCTAAACTATTATGCTTTATAGCTATTTCCCATGCTCTTTTGAAAGCTAGTCTTGCCGTATAAGGTTCGTGTTTTTGCTTTTTCCGTTTCTCTGTCTTTCTAGCTGTTTTTGCTAGACGTTGTATTCTGACTCTACTCCGGTTTATCCTAATGAATGCTACTTCCTCCTTAGTTACTTTCGCGTAGTATTTCCCATCTATACCTTTTCTTATCAAATTTTTCCTAATCATCCTCTTTAGTATATTCGCTATTGTGGCCTTCTTGACTGAACATTCACATACAAGCTCGTATGCTCTCTTCAGTTCCATGAAGCTGGCGCCTTTAGTGAAGACCTTGGCTATTAGATACCATATGACTCCTTGTGCTCCTAGTTTTTCGTACTGATATATTCTCTTTATCTTGATGTAGTCGCTCACAGTCATTCTTCTTGGTAGGATAAGGAGGTTTAGTTCCTCTTCTCCGAGAGATTGGTTTTTGTCAAGGTCGTGAATGAGCAGCTGAAACGGGTACTGTCCGGGTTCAGCGTTTACACTAGTATTCAATGTTATTGTAGCTACGTATGGGGCAGTAGCTCTAGAAGGGTTAATCACAACTCTAGCGATGCTAGTAGGAATACCTGCGACCTCAACGCTAATAGTGTGATTGGTAGGCCCGCGAATTCTGACCGAGAAGCTTATGTTTTCTCCAGGGTGGGCTACTAGGATTCTCCTACCAGCTACTAGGGCTTGATAGGTTAGAGAACTACTTCTCCTTGCTCTAGTAATGGCTTTCGCATCATTTCCTGCAACTATACTCATTACTGATACCCCATAGAAGTTAGTGTAGGGTTGTATAATTATGGTGGACGAAAATAATTAGAAGTTGGAACATCAACAACATAGAGAGACCATTAAAGATAGCTAGAATCAAAACTACAATACACTAACGCTCAACTTAGCAATGTCGCAGACCTATAAACATCGCGTCACGTACACCTAAAAACTACTGATAACTCGCTAAGACAGCATAATTCTCTATCAGGTAGACGCAAGCGACCCTAGACATATGGGGGCTGGATGTGTCTACCCGTAGAAGCTTTTGAAAGCTTCCTTGTATCGAGATAGTATGTGCTGTGATTAGCTTTCCCTGCTGAATAACATCCTATCTAGGCATTTGCCTACTTAAGGATAAATGTAAGAATGTACTTAAACAGTTCGTAAAGTGGAAATTCTTGCTGTATACATGATAGTGTTGTGCAATTAATAATTCATATAGATTATCAACTGTTAATTACTAATGACTTTTGTTTTACTACTTAGGTTAGGCGATTATATATTATTCACATAAAGCGGTTGCTAAGAATCTAATTTTTCTCTTACAAATATCCTCATTCTGTTTTTATTTTTGCCTGATTCTGTCTGATGGTTTTCACGTGCATCTTTTTGACCGTTTCCTATCCGTTAAGAGTTACTACCTTGCAAACTGGAAACCTTACCGGGCTTCCCGAGGATTCCCAGTGCGTTTCCCCATAGATTCCGCATACTTTTCTGGGGGGATAATTTGATGGAATCCCCCGGAAACGATAAGGATTATTACACAAAGCATGAGATGGCTGTCGGACCGCTGCGGGGCCCCCGGGCATGGTCCCCTAGATTTCCTATGGTTTCCCAGGGGTCTCTGGCAAGGTATCTATCCAGATAATTTCAAATTATCTGGATAGATTTGCGGCGGGCTCTGTCAGGATTTGCGGCGGAGACCGAGAAGATTTCAGGTGTTCCCTCCGACAGATTCCGCAGCGCTTCTTATCGGATTCCGCGAAGGTATCTGTAGAGATATTGTGATGAAATCTGACCATCGGCACTAAGCCGTTGCGCGGCCTATCCGGGGCCGGAGTGCGGGGGCTACGTGCGTTTTTGACCGTTTTTCATCCGTTGTGTATCATTACTCACTCCTTAATAGTCCGTATAAATAGCATATTCTTGGAGCTATGTCGCAACCTTTTAAGCCGTGTGACACCCCGTGTTATAAAACCGCGACGTGTCTACTATACATCAATGTTAATGATTTATCTATGTGGTTATGCTTATAGCCTTTATAGCAGTAATGCATTGATTATTGCTGATAATTCTAGAAAACTTATCTTTGACAAGTAAAATAATAAAATAAAAGTTATCATGTTATCATAGATTATAGGAAGGGAGCTGGTAGTGCCTCTAGCATCTTATAAGGATGTGCTACCTCCAGGACTAGTCAACAAAGTAGAGAGTTCACTTCTACAGCAACTCGTGAATATGGTAAGGAAGTCAGATACTGGTGAATCGTATAGAGAAAGGGCTTTAGCTGAGCTAGAGAAGCAGAGACGATACATCCCGGATGAAGAGTACGGGGTTCTCTTAGAAGTGGTGGACTGGATAGCACGAAACATAGATTATGTGAAAAGGAAGAAATACGGTGAGCTTAGAGAGCAGTTAAGAAGGGTGCGCAACTTCTTGAGGACGCGTCGCAAGAGTAAAGGTAAGGGACGTTAGGCATGTCATGGATGAAGAGAACTATAATAGGCATTGTAATAGTGTTCATAGTCTTAGTAGCCATTGGTTACATCATCGAGCATACAGAGAAACCTTCACAAAAAGAATTACATCAAACAACTCAAAAAATAACTCATACAACACCTAGTGCTCTATGTCCAGTTACCAACACCTCTACATCTTTCTGCATAGTTAAGGATGGCAAACCCTATTACTTCGCTATTGAGGGATGGGAGCTACCAACACGGGAAGAAGTTGAAAACATGTTGCTAACGATAAGCTCGGGAAGTCCTTATGGAAAGGGAGAGTTGTTTACATGGCTTAAGGTTAGGACAAACATTGATATAGACTATCTTCGTACTGCTGCCTATGTGCAGATAGGTGAGATTTACAGGCCATCCCCTATTCTTAGTGCTGAGCAACCAATAAAGAGAGGTGAGGACGTGCTTCTTATACCGTATCGGGTCTCGACAGCGAGGGAAGATATGGAGGCTCTTCTGAAAGCTAAGACGTTACGATTAGTATTCAATGCTTGGTACTATTCTGATGTCTTACCTATTGATGATTGCGTAGGTGGATTCTGTTTCACTCTCGGTCAAGGAATCAATGCGGTAGAGTTTTACGTGAATTATTCTCCTCCCCCAGTTTCACTCAAGGTCCTAGATGTTAAAGGTGGGTGTAATGACAAAAGTGTATGCATTTATAACGTAACGTTCGAGCTTAGAGGAGGACATGTAGTCCTACGTTTCCTCTATAACTTATCCACAAGTAGAAAGTCTGAAGCAGATTTCCCTATCGACTTAATCGTTTATGTAGAAAAGAATGGCAAGCTTGTACCTACAGATGAACGCTTTCCATTGACAGTCGTGCCGCCTCTACCACCTAGTGCATATGATGTGTGGAAAGAACCTGAACACGACTATATTGGGACTGTAATCCCTCCAAGTAATTTTACACTAAGAATTAAAGGGAACTGTGCCCCTATGCCCTTACCCTTCATTTATGGAAATACAACGTATATTGGAACACCTTGGGGTGGTGTAAAAATAGAGTCCAAGGTGAAGATAAAAGTTGATGATGTCAACGCAACGGTAGAAGATGGTGAGTTAATAGTTTATGGGGTTCGTGTTACGATAGAGAATCATGGGAAAACCCCTATTGTGATACCGTATAGGGAAGAAGCATATACTCGTGAAATACCATTGTTTGTAGGTAGAATAGGTTCCGAGAAGGTACTGTTTGGTGTTAGAGAAGAGGATATCGATGGTGTTGCATGCACGGGTGATGTTTTTCATGACTACCCCGGTCTTATAATAAATCCGGGAGAAAGAGTAGAAGTTAATCTCGTCCCAGCCGTTTTTAAAGGGACGTTGGATAACAAGATAATACTACCGCTAAGCAGCATTAATGGCACGGTCATACTAGAACTAGTCTATAACCCGACAGGGGAAGCCGTAAAATACTCGTTTTTGGTAACCAGATAACCAGTTATCAACTACTCTTTCTGTCACTAAACCTATACTGCTAGCTTTATCGTTAGATTTAGTGACTGTATCGTTATTTCTACCATTCTGGGCATCGTGGTGGCACTAATCTCAACCCACCGTATCATCTTGAGCGACATGCTGTTCCACCATTAGTTCCACCTCTCATCCTGTTCCGAGGATTTTACACGCTATTCTGAGAACCTCTTTATCATTGAGGTTTGCTGGCTCTGCGTCATGCCTCCTCCTCAGACCCCTCTCTGCTAGTTCTTGGAACCTCCAGATGCACTGCCATGGGGATAGGGTGGATAGGCTCTCCAGCAGGTTAGCCCACTCATCAAGTGTATAACCCTCCCCATATACAATTTTCCACACCAATGATGCTATTCTCTCGGCTTCTTCTCTGGTAACAAGCCTAGTCATCTCCTCAAACACTTCTTCCTCGGGTCGTGGCTCAACAAAGTATATGGCTACGGCTACCAGCTTCTTCTCCCAGTCCTCTATCTCACGCCTATACCGTATCACGAACCTCTTCATGACCCCACCTCCTCAGCATTATCTGTTTCCCAACAAATCTGTAATTAATTATCACCACTTCTCCATCTCCGAGTACTTCATATACTTCTCACGCCACTTCTTCTTCACGCATTTAAATCCTGATTCCCTTGCACTCCATAGGAAGTCGCTTATGATGTAGAGCACTATTGCTTCATCCCAATACACTTCTTGTCCTATACTCTCATTATCTAATGCAACCATTGCATAAACGTTAGTGAATGATTTAACCGTACCGTACCAGAAGCTCAATTGCGAAAGCCAGAACTTGAACGACCATCTAATGTCCCCAACCATGTGATATCTCCTCTTTTCCGACAGTTTCTTTAAGTAGTTGAAGAATTTCCTCCTCTCTTCATACATGTATCGTATTGCTGAAGATTCGGGGAGGTACTTCCAGAACATTTTCTTGAGCCCGCAGACCCGAACAATATACCTCACAAAATCGTTGTAGAATATGTCTGCAAACTCTACTTTAATACTGATATGGTGAGCACGGTAAACCACCTCCATGAAGTAATCATCATAAAACTTCACTACTCTATCAAGCAACTCATCCATAATCCTCTTATCTACGACGTGGCGGAGAAACCATTCTGGATTCTTTAAGTATGGTGGTGGCATTGAACCTCACCTCGTTTCTACTCTTCTACGGCAAGGTAGTCTTTATATCGTGGTAGTGCTCTGGCTGCGAACTTCAGGAACTTTACGGCGTATTTCGGGTACCTATTGTCGGCTTTCTTGAAGAGGTAGAGGTAGTACCTGCCAGAAACCGTCATTTCTCCGAACTTGCCGAGGATGAATCACGTTGTATTGTTCTCGCCTAATATACTTGTGATTTTCCGTATTCCATAGATTCTGAAGTATTTAGGCGGGAGACAGTTGTACTTTTTGCTTACCTTGTATATGCGTCTTCGTGACGGTAACTTATCTTTGTATTTCAATATTAGTGGTAACAAAGCTTTCGGAAAATACATGAAGCCGGCGGGTTTTACTTCTTTCTCTTTTCCTATATAGTATCTACAATGAATGCCGAGGCATTCTAGTCTCTTGACATCACGATTAAGATAGTCAACATATACTACTTCATCTGGACTCCACGTCTTAAGAGCTTCTAGTGTATGCATGAAGCGAATTCCTGATGAAATTAATAGCAAGTATAGTGTAACTATATCCTGTCTGCCCTTCTCGTCGAGCGTCCTCAACGACCTAACAATATCTTTTGTTGCAATTGGTTTCTGACTCAGCTTGTTCGAGTACCTCTTCCCCGGGATGATGAGTAGGAGCCTTGCTTTTGTATCACCATCGATTTTCCCGCTCGCGTAGAGGTGGTTCACATAGTGCCTGAATACCTGTCTCAGCCAGCCCGTAGGATGGTATTTTCCGTCTTTACACATCATCCACTTACCCTCCAACTGCTTGACGAGGTGCCAATTCAGTACCTTGCCCTCTAAACAGTTATGCCATAAGTTGTAGTAATCCCTCAGAGTCCGCTCAGTAATAGGTTTACTTTTCTTCTCTGTGAGCCACTTCACGAACTCGGTATCCCAGCGGAGTTCTATACGGGGTAGTGTGCTACCGAGTCTCTCGCTGAGTTCCGTTTTATAGTACTTCAGCAGGTAGTTGAGGAGCTCTTCTTTCGTAGCTTCTTGTTGAAGAAGCGCATCAATGAGGGCGAACGCAAGGGGTTTGTTAAGCCTACCTTCATTGTCGACCAACCCATATTTCTTTAGAAGTTCCTCACCCTTCAAAATCTTGAGCAACTCTTCAGGCGGTAGCATCTCGCAGAGTCTCGCTCTTAACGAGGTGGAGATTGGTTGTTCGCCTTTCAATATGCGTGGAGACTGGATTTGCTAACATGTAACTCTTCTGCTAGCTTCCTTACGCTCTTATACACTCTGTATAATGCATGTAAAACCTCTCTTGCCTGCCACTCTTCAAGGATGTAGTGTCCCATTTTCCACCATGATTTGGGACAGCAGTTGGAGTATAAAAACTTATTGTGTGTCGCAAGGAAAAACTTATATAGGGGGTTTATAAGTGTGGCGGGCCCGCCGGGATTTGAACCCGGGACCTCCGGCTCCGGAGGCCGGCACCCTATCCAGGCTAGGCCACGGGCCCTATTATTTGGTGTTTATATCTGGATTTATGTTACTTTGTTGC
>Ga0180301_10000464_pt1 | contig 31244 bp, 39 predicted proteins | sample GuaBasSediGuay16_FD_121797 | JGI IMG/M metagenome (GOLD analysis project Ga0180301, IMG submission 121797) | Subseafloor sediment microbial communities from Guaymas Basin, Gulf of California, Mexico - Guay16, Core 4569-2, 12-15 cm | ecosystem: Environmental > Aquatic > Marine > Hydrothermal... | reverse complement strand
TGAGGGATACTTCTATTGGTCATTAATTGATAATTTCGAATGGGCTAAGGGGTTTAAGATGAGATTCGGCCTATTCAGAGTAGATTATGAGACTAAGAGGAGGATTCCGACGAAAGCCGTGAAAGTGTATAGGCAAATAATTGAAGGGTTAAAATCGTTTTCATTATAGATCCTAAACAGCCCACCCTAACCTATCCATTCATCTAAATGCTCAGCAATAAACTCATCATCATTAAGATGCGGATAGGCCTTGTAAACTCGATCTATCTCCTCCATCTGTCCCTCTGATAGATCAAGATTTGGATTAATGCACCATCTTCCTCTGAGAAGCCCCTGTCTCCTGAGAATCTCATGTATGCCCGGTATGCAACCTCTAAAGTTGTGTTTTGCGTCGAAGATCGCTCCGTTAGCATCGGTTATTTGAGCACCTAAGGTCAATAGGTCCCTTGGTATGGGCTCATTTGACTCCATGATTGCATGTATCCTCTCTAGGAGCTCAACAGCCTTTCTCGTCCAAAATGCCCATTGTCCTAATAGCCCACTGACAATCCTGACTTTAACAGTCTCATTATTTACGTTAAACGAGAAGGTTGTGATTAAATCGTTAACTATATTGTCGTCGTTGCCCGTGTATAATGCGATCTCATCTGTCCGGCCGGCCTCTGCAACCGCGCGGATGACATCTATTGTATAGTATCGGTTGAATGGCGCTATCTTTATGGCTACGACATTCTCGATCTCGACGAATCTTCTCCAAAATTCGTAGCTTAGTAATCTTCCGCCGACGGCTGGCTGGAGGTAAAATCCGAATATTGGGATTACCTCCGCAACTGCCCTACAATGAGAGATTATCTTATCGATCGTTGCGTCTTTAAATGCATCAAGGCTTAAGAGACCAGCGTGATATCCCTGCTCCACTGCGAATTCTGCCTCGGAGATCGCCTGCCTCGTTGATCCGCAGATCCCAGCGATCATCACTATTGGCTTTCTTAAAGCGTGACTCTTATATTCCTCAACTGTTTCAGCGGCGAGTTTTAAGACGGGTCTATAAAGTCCGACTTTTGGGTTGTGAATCTCAAATTGGGTTGTGTGAACTCCAACTGCTAATCCTCCAGCTCCGGCTGAAAGGTAATATCTCGTTAATCCCCCTTGTCTTTCTTCATCGAGTCTTCTATCCTTTGTTAGGGCTAATGGATGGGCCGGTATGACTATGCCCTTCCTTAATGTTTCAAGGACCTCCTTTGGCGGCATGGGATACTTAGTCACGCTTAGAACCTCCCATTCCTAACATCATAGTGAGTAGGCTTATTCCATGTTGGCCCTCCAATGAGGATCCAGTGTGCAACCCATTCTATCATCTGTTTAAGCGTAACCTTCGGATAGCCGAAGATGCGATGATACTCCGAAGCATTGCTTAATAGGGCCGTATCCATCTCCTCATTCTGAAATATGGGTTTCTTACCGAAGATCTCTCCGAATCGAGTGGCAAGCCATCTTATCGAGATGATCTCTGGGCCAGTTAAATTAAGTATTTTGGGTGGATTTTGACATAGAGTTAATGACTGAATTGCTGCATTATTAACGTCTCCCTGCCAAATGACGTTTACGTATCCCATTTTTAGATCTATGGGTTCTCCCCGAAAGACTTTGCTGGCAACATCCAAAAGAACTCCATATCGCAACTCAATGGCATAATTCAGCCTTAGAAAGATGGCTTTTGTTCCGAATTTTCTGCAGAAATACTCAAAAATTCTTTCCCTTCCGAGGCATGATTGAGCATACTCGCCTATTGGATTTGGAGGATCAGATTCGGTTGATCCGCCTGAACTTATTGGAACTAATGGATATACATTTCCCGTCGAGAAGACTACTATTCGCGAATTTCTGAACTTTTGTGCTATAAGCGCTGGTATGTACGTGTTAGTCGCCCAAGTTAAGGGTTCATCTCCTTTAGTTCCAAATTTCCTGCCGACCATGTATATTACATTCGATACTTCGGGGAGCTTATCAACTTCATCTCTCTCAAGTAGATCACATAGTATCGTTTCAACCCTAGCCTTATTTAGCTTCTGTCTTATCTCGGATGTCGAGAAACGTGAGACAGCTATGACCTTCTTGTCGGCTCCGGCTTCCTCGATCGCTCTTTTTGCAAGGATAGCCAGGGAAGGCCCTATCTTTCCTCCAGCACCCAAGATTATGATATCTCCATCTATCTTTTGGATTACCCTTACAGTCTCGGGTGATGGCCTCGAGATTATCTCTTCGAGGACTGATTCCGTCTCTATCTTTGATGGCCACAATCTTCGCAGCGCCCATGCATTTATAATCATAGCTATCTGGCTCTTTCGATTTTTAAAAATGATGCTGAAATATTCACATTCTACCCATGGCTTTTAATCCAGAAATTCTGATATGCATCTCTATTCGTTTTATTGTCAATATCGATATGGCCAGGAAGGATGCTGTTAGGATCAGCGATAAAGGCACAATTACGGTTGGAGATGTCCAAGGTTTAATTCCAGCGGCACCGAACCTGACGAGCTCGGCTGAGTGGCTGAATGGAATTAGAATCGCTATGTAAGCGAGGAATCTCGGCAGTTTAGAGAGCGGAGCCATTATTCCCCCAGCTATTAGGATGATGAAATTAAGTATCTCTATAAACATCTGTTGAATGCCAGTTTTGAAGGAGAGAGCGGCTAATATCAGACCAATTGATATGGACATTAAAGTTAACGTTAAGATTCCCAGCATCAAAATGAATGGATCCGTAATAGTTATGATTGGTGAACCTTCGAATCCGCTGAGGGTTATGTAGATGAAGATTGTCGCTAGGGCTGATAAGAAAAGTCCTGTGATGGGTCTTCCAACGAGAACGAGGAATGGTGATGTATCAGTTAATATATGTTCCTCAACGAATCCTTGGGAAAGATAATACCATGTCCACCCGCTTATTAGGCTGATAGTATTGGACATTATGTTCCACATGATTATTCCCCAGAAGACTATCGGTATCGCCTTAAAGAGTTCTCCTTTCGGAGTGAACATTAGGGCTCCCAGCAGGAATAAGAGTATCCATAGAGTAATCGAGAGGGCCATATTTAGGAAGGATATCTTGTATCTCCAGAGCCTCAATATGTGCAGCCAAACCACAGCTTTTATCTTATAAAGTTTCAAGTTAGATTACTCCCTTTCCTCTTAAGGCTCTGTCGGCTCTCTTTAAGGTTAGGGATGCTAGGAGATTATATGCGATAGTCATGACCGTTAAAGTGTATATCAAAATCAGCACAAGGCGAATCTCTGGGATCGTATATTTTGAGAAAAGCCGGGTGGCCTCAACTACATAAGCCACGGGCATAATTCTGCCTATAAATTGAAGGATGGATGGTAGGATTTCGAGGGGATAGTAGACTCCAGAGACAAGTAGTAAGAATGGAATTATGATTTGACCTATATTGCTTTCCTCCTTCGCTATGAGAGTAAGCGAGGCGATTAGAGCTGAGAGTCCAAGTAAAGGAAGCATACCAAGAAATATGAAGATTAGAATCGTCAATATTCGAATTCCCCCAGATATTCCCTCTAGATATAGGGCTGCGGGGAGTATGGCGGCTACCGTTATTAATGGGGAGATTATGGCGTCTGGCAGGCCAGCCGCTATGAAGATTATGGGCGTCTCAGCTGGCGTCAGCATAATGTATGGAAGAGTTCCACTCCATCTATTCTCTATTACAAATTCGGCTAGTGAGGAGACTATGCTGATGCTCGACATGGCTACGACCGTGGAGGAAAGAAGGAAGAGGATTGGACTTGAGACTCCAAGCCTCTCACTATATGATTCTATTGAGCCGAACAACGAGCCGAAACCAAGAATTAGAGCCACCATTAGATATGGCCAGATGAAATGGTAAAATAGGAGCCATCTGTTATTTTTATACCAGCACATATCAGCAAAGAGGTAGGCTCTAAATATATCGAAACATCCTGTCATGGCTAAATTCCACTTTTACCCGTTAAGGCTATAAAGACATCCTCTAATGTCGGCTCCTCCAGCCTAACCCTATTAACCCTGATTGAGAGGTTAGACAGAATCTTTATAGCCTCGGCCAGATTAGACTCTTCACTACCAGCTCTTGAGAGTATTCTGATTCTTAGCCTTCCTTTATCATCCATGCTAAGCCCGACATTTCCATCAATCATCTCTGAGATCCTATCTTTTATTGCGTCAATTCCAATGGGCGTTCCCGAAGCGACTATATCAATAATCACTCTCCTTGCTACCATCCTCTTGAGCTCATCAACTTTTCCGAGAGATATTATTCTTCCTTCATCTATTATTGCAACTCTGTCGCATATCATCTCGGCCTCGAACATGTTATGAGTGGTTAATAGTATTGCCTTCCCATCTTCTTTGGCAAGTTTTATGAGGAGCTCCCTCATGGCTCTAGCCGAGGGTGGGTCAAGCCCAAGGGTAGGCTCATCTAGGATTAATATTGGCGGATCCTTGAGTAGAGCCCTCGCCAATGAGAGTCTGGCTTTCATCCCCAATGAGTATTCCTCATAGAATTTATCTGAGACTCCAAGCCTCTCAAGCCCCAAGATATTAAGCAACTCATTTACTCTTCTGTTAAGCTTATCTCCCCTTATTCCCATTAACATCCCAAAATACTTTAGATTCTCCCTGCCAGTCAACTTCCAAAAGAAGCCCTTCTCTACAGTTAGAGTCACTCCAATATTATTCCTAACTATGCTCGAGAACTCAACAACATCATATCCAGCAACCTTAGCTGAGCCGCCGTCAGGAAGCAGGAGAGTCGCCAGGATCTTCACTGTTGTGGTCTTACCAGCGCCGTTCGGCCCAAGAAGACCGAAGACCTCACCGTATTTCACGTTGAATGATATTTTCTTAAGTGCCTTAACTATAATCTTCTCTCGTCTAAACCAACCTTTCTTGAGTGAGCTAGTATATCTCTTAGTAAGATCCTTGACTTCGATGGCCTCAGCCATTCCGAATCCTCTCTTCGCAATCGGGCGTTCTGAGATTTCTTCCCTCCATATTAATCTGCTATGCCCATACTCTCGGCAATTTTTAATATTCACCTAACACTTATCACGAAGTCTATATAATGTTACGTGGCCTGTTTGCTGTTGATGTCCTGCAAAATCTTATCAAGAGAATTAGATACTTATGATTGATGGTGATTGAGCGGTGAAGGTTGCGGTTCAACTCTACACTATAAGAGATAAGACCTCCAGGGACTACGTTAATGCCCTTAAAGTAGTCTCCCAGGTGGGCTATAAGGGTATTGAATTCGCTGGACATCCATTCGGAACAGTCTCGGCTGAAGAACTCAAAAAACTTCTTGGAAAACTTGGTCTAATACCAGTTTCAGCACATGTCGGCTTTAAGGATCTAATTGAGAAACCTAATAATATAATAGGTTACGCCATGAAGCTTGGCCTAAAATATATCGTGTCTGAGCCTAACGTAAGGGAGATGAAGAGCCTAGATGACTCCCTAGAAGCCGCTAGGAGCATGAATAATATTGGAAAGAAAATTAAGGATGCTGGAATGCTGTTTGGCATGCATAATCATGCCATAGAGTTCGAGAGGAAATTTGAGGGTAGAATCGTTTATGATATACTTGTTGAGAATACTGATCCAGCATTGGTCTTCTTCCAACCGGATGTTTACTGGATTAAGTATGCTGGTTATGATCCAGTTGAAATCATTAATAGGCTAAGGGGCAGATGTCATCTGATCCACCTGAAGGACATTAAGGATTCAAAATCCAAGGTCTTTGCCGAGCTAGGGCGGGGAATAATAGACTTTAAGGCTATAATTGAGGCGGGGGAGAGAGCCGGGGCTGACTGGTATATATTCGAGAATGATAGGCCAAGTGTGGATTCATTCGAGAGTATTAAAATAGCCTTGGAATATCTCAGAGAAAATTTCGACGTTGAGTGACAGTAAGGTAATTGGAATTGGTTTAGGGTATCCAGATTTCATATTTAGAGTTTTTCCTATGAAAAAATGAGTCGGTATGGTTGGGATGGTTTGGTGCTCCGGCCGGGATTTGAACCCGGGTCTGCGGCTTTCTCCTTCTTCTGATCGAGAGGCCGCCATACTTGACCGGACTATACTACCGGAGCGCGAAGCATCTTTTGACTTTGGGCGGCGTTGAGAAATAGTGGGATTTCAGGCTTTTATCGACCTAGGATCTTTTCTGCGGCCTTTCTTATGTCTTCAGCCTTTACGGTCTTTCTACTTGCGTGCATAGCCCAATCTATTGCTTCCCTGCCGATCTTTAGGCCTATGTCTTCTAGGACCTTCCCCATCTCTATCGCGGCTGACTCGCTTACTCTCTCAGCTCCAGCCTTCTTTATTATCCTATGCATAGCGGCTATCGCTAATTCTCCCATAACAATCACGCTTCTATCTTGTATCTCTCATCCATGTCTTATTTAACGTTTTTTCTAACAAATAGAAGAGGTTTAGGAATCCTTTATAAATGGTTCGCCTTAATCCTTATATATCCATAATTTCATTGATTCAGAAAGTATTGGAAGGTTGTCGCCGTAAAAGCGTTAAAGGATGAATGACGCTTTGGGTAATGTACGCACAGAGAAGGTTAAGAGGATTGCCCGAGAGCTCGTGAGGAGATATCCCGATAGGTTTACTGCGGATTATGAAGAGAATAAGAAGGTTCTCATAGGGCTGGTTAATCTGCCATCTAAAAAGCTGAGGAATATGATTGCCGGATATGTGACAAGCCTTGTAGTTGCTTCTATGGTTAATAAGCCATCTGAAGAAGAGTCTCAGTAGAATTCTTCGAGGCTTCTTGCACGTTTTTTATTTAGGATTTCAGCGCATCTTTTGGGATCTAGCGACTTAAATTCTAGGCCTAAGCTCACAAGTAACTTTTGAACTCCCCTCGCGATTCTCGGGGCCGCTAGTATTCCTCTTACATCCCTATTAACCTTGCCTTTTAGGGAGCTTACATATCTTGAGAGTTGAAGCACGGCTTCTCTTCCAGCCGTTCTCCTTTTTATCTCAATTACAACAAGCCTGCCATCTCTGTCTATTCCAAACACATCTACGAATCCAGGCTCAACCCTCTTTTCATAAGTGATTGGTTGAAATCCAGGCTCGATTAATGATGGATTGGCCAATATGGCCTCTTGCATGTCCTCTTCACTTGCATAGAGGGAGAATTCTCCCTTATCCACCAGATTTAGTGCTGCGAAAAGATATACTTTATCGAAGAATATCTTTATGGTCTCTCTAGGCTTTAACCTGACAGCTCTTATCGATAAGACGGGCTCTTCGAAATTGATATGTCCCCCTGTACTTTGTTCATCTACGCTCTGTTGAGGCTCAGATTCTACGTGGTATATTATTTCGTCTCCTGGCATCCAGTTTACTGGTTCATATCCGATTGGACGGTGTACGAGTAGGGCTCCATCCTTCTTGATGATGACTATTCTCTCTCCAGGTTTCAATTTTGAGCTTGCTCTTCCCCAATAGCTTATCCAGCAGTTTCCGGAGATCAGAATTGTTCTACGCTTAATTGTTCTCTCCAGAATTTCAGTTAGGCTCTTAACGTCGGGGTCTTTAAGGATCTCAACTTTCATCTCAGCTCAGATCATAATTGAATGTCCCTCCTTATCACTCTTTGGAGCAGGGGATCATCAGCCTTTTATTTTTCACTGGCACATCCAATCTTTGGGAGGGAAACGTGGAGGGCGAGTGGGAGAGGAAGAGGGAGACCCTTGAACATTATGATAGGCTAGCCTTGATATATGATTCTCTTTATGGAGAAGAACAGAGCATTAAGATAGGATTAGCCCTTAGAAACTTGAAGGTTAAAAATGGCGACTTATTATTAGATATTGGATGCGGCACTGGAATACTTATGGAGTTTGTCATGCCCATAATCAAGCATTATGTTGGCTTAGACCTAGCTAAGAAGACACTCAAAGTTGCAGCTGAAAGATCAAGACGTTTGAAAGTTAAATCTAAGGTATCATTGATACGTGCTGACGCTGATCATCTCCCCTTTCGGTCTGGCTCCTTCAGCATTATTTTTGCTTTAACTCTTCTACAGAATATGCCTGAGCCAAGTAGGACATTAGTGGAGATCCTTAGGGTAGCTAAAGAAAAATCTCAAATAGTAATTACTGGTTTAAAGAAGAACTTTACAAAGAAGGAGTTTGATGAGCTGGTATGCCGCATCTGGAGGGATCATACCTTTTTTGAGGCTCCGGGATCTAAGGACTTCATAGTTGTGATTAAGGTAAAGGATAAATAAGACGATCGAGAAGAAAATAGAACGGTGAGAAGAGATGCCTACGCATGGAAGCCTATCAAAGGCTGGGAAAGTCAGGTCGCAGACTCCTAAGATAGAGCCTATTCCAAAGACTAGGAAGCCTCCGAGAGTCCGAGTTAGAAGGGCCTATGAGAAGAGGATTATTTTACAGCGTAGGCCTGGTCAGAACTGGATATAAAACGCCAAAATCATTTCTTTTTAAAAAATAGGGTTTATTGAAGTTCTATCCATCTTCCTTTCTGCGAGGATTCTTCTATTGCATTTAATACTTCTTGACATTTCAGTCCATCATAGAATGTGGCTGCCATCGGGGCAACTGGTTTATCATTAACTATGCAGTCTATGAAGTGGTAGATTTCGTGGACGAATGTGTGTTCCCATCCTATTATATGGCCGTGCGGCCACCAGTGTTCCATGAATGGATGAACAGTCTCCGTTACGAGTATATTCCTGAATCCCATGCGATCCTCAGGGTCTCTTCTAGAGTAAACTTCTAACTCATTAAGCCTCTCTAGATTAAAGATTATTGAGCCTTCTGTTCCGTGAATCTCTATCCTCTGATAATTCTTTCTTCCAGCGCAGAACCTTGAGGCTTCGAGGCTTCCTATCGCTCCATTCTTGAATCTGACCATCGCAATGAAGGCGTCGTCAACATCTACCTTTCCTTTCTTCTGTGGATTCTCGGGTAAAGGTCTCTCCTTAATGAATGTCTCCATCATGCCGCAGACCGCCTTTATCTCTCCAACGAGGAATCTTGCCAAGTCTATTATGTGAGCGCCGAGATCCCCAAGTGCTCCAGAGCCAGCGACGCTCTTTCTCAGCCTCCACACTAATGGGAAGTTTGGATCCATAATCCACTCCTGAAGGTATACGGCTCTATACTGTAGGATCTTTCCTATGAAACCCTCATCTATCAGCTTTTTAGCCAATCTTATTGCTGGAACAAAGCGGTAATTGAAGGCAACCATATTCTTGACTCCGGCCTTCTCAACAGCCTCGTATGCCGCCCTCGCATCTTCTAATGTTGCCGCTAATGGTTTTTCGCATAGAACGTTCTTCCCGGCTTCAGCGGCTGCTATGCATGGTTTGGCATGCATATTATTTGGTAGGCAGTTATCGACGATCTCTATTCTCTCATCTGCTATTAGCTTCTTCCAGTCTGTGTAGTATGTTTCGAATCCATATCTTCTCGCCGCCTCCGCCACAGCCTCCTCTGTTCTTCCGCATATCGCTATTAGCCTTGGAATTGCGGGTGGAGGATAGAAGAATATTGGCATCTTCTTATATCCGTTTGTATGAGCCTTCCCCATGAAGGCATATCCTAAAATCCCAACGCCTATCTCTCCTATCTTCTCTGCCCTTTCAACCTTGCCCATTCTGACAAATCCAACTTCCTTCTCTGGCATCCCTACCACCACACCTGCTTTAATGGAGCCTTTATGATCAGAGGCTTAAGGAATGCTATGCACTTCTCGCATCCATCCTCCCTGCTCATCACGGGATCCTCATGCTCATAGCTGAGCACATAGTCGTATCCAACCTCGACGAAGGCCGTTAGAATCCTCTTCCAATTAACGTCTCCCCAGCCTACAACTCTAAATCTAAATCCCCTGTCGGGTCTCATCCATGCTCCCGTTGGTATAACTCCGGAGGTAGATACATTCTCCTTAACTATCTCTGCATCCTTCGCATGAGCATGGTATATTCTATCGCCAAACTTTTTGATGAATACGACTGGATCGATTCCCTGCCATATCAAATGGCTGGGATCAAAATTGAACCCAAACTCCTTTCTCTCATTTATTGCCTTTAACGCCTGCTCGGCAGTCTCTATGTTATAGGCCTGCTCTTGCGGGTGAACCTCATGGGCAAACTTTATTCCATGAGCCGCAAAGACATCTAAAATTTCATTCCATCTCTCAGCGAATATTTCAAATCCCTTCTCGAATATCTTCTCGTTAGCTGGCGGGAATATATACCATGACCCCCAATTTGGAGCCCCGATAAATCCATTCACGACTGGCACATCTAATGCTGCGGCGGCCATCGCTGTTTTCTTCATCCGCTCCATGCCATACTTAATCTTTTCCTCGGGGGTCCCTTTGAACCATTCGTCAGTAGACTCGTCATGAGGCCCTAATACTAGCTGTCCCTCCAAGTGATTACTTAAGGCCGAAATGAACAGTCCATACTTTTCTATTGTCTTCTTATATTCCGTTGCTCCGCCTGAGAGTATTTTGTCAATATCTATGTGATTGCTTCCCTTCCATGCGGTTATCTCAACTGCCTCGTAGCCCAGCTCTGAAACATACTTAAGAACCTTCTCCAGCTTTAGATCATTATATAAAATTGTGAAGATCCCTATCTTCAATTTTTATCTCCCCTACAATTTAATTATAAAGATAGATCTCAATCCTTAAAAGATTTATCACAAGCAGGAATCTTCTCAGTTCGGCTCATTACACGGACAGAACGAAACAAAAAGGCCAATGGCTATAAGTTGACAAAATCATCTCATTTCAGGACTTCTCAAACTGTTTATCCTCGTTTGGTCGGGCATTAACAACGCCTGTATGGCGGAGCAACTCCGCAGAATTACTATCTTCTAAGATAGATCTATTGCTGGCTTTATTTTTGCAGGGAATCGCCGGTGGACTGAGATATTGCATAAAATTAGTTATCATTGGCAAAATTATAGGCTTCATAATTTATTCACGATGTTAAGCGCTGTTATTTCGGAGAATCAGCATTTCCCTTCTCTATGAAGTATTTACGTGTTCTGGGATTGCATGAGATCATGTCATTCTCAAATAGTCTGCGTAGGGATCTGAAGACTGCTTTAGGCTTCATATTTAGCCTCTCAGCGATCTCATAAAGTGTAAGCGGGCCGTTCTGGCTTAAGAGATCAAGTATCCTCCGGTCAGTCTTATTCAAATTACCATCCGCCCCGTTCTCTTTAACTCTCACAGGCCACTATATCAAATTTATCGTGTCAAGATCCATCCTTCAAGTTCATTATAGATAAGATTAATCTTTCTTGGGCAATATCTTATTTTGTGTAGTGAGAGAAGATGGGTAAATGCCGGATATGCGGGGATTACTCCCCCGTAATCTCAAGTAATCTAGGCGTCTGTATTCGGTGCTTAAGGGAGAATCCCGAAGATGCCCTTAATGTAGCCGCTGAAGCCCATGCTGAGGCTAGGAGATCCTTCGGCCTCCCGGAGAATCCCCCACGTGATGAGAATGGAATTGAATGCGGTATGTGCGCGAATAATTGTAGGATTGAAGCTGGGAGAAAAGGCTTCTGCGGTTTAGTCGTTAATAAGAATGGCAAATTAATCCGTCTTGGAGGAACAGTAGATAAGGGAATATTAGAATGGTATTATGATCCGCTTCCGACAAATTGCGTTGCTGAATGGTTCTGTCCGGGATGTACTGGGGGTGGATATCCAAAATATGCTTATATGCCAGGCGCTGAGCATGGATATGTGAACTTAGCTGTATTCTATGGAGCATGTAGCTTCGACTGTCTCTTCTGTCAAAACTGGCATTACAAAGAATTGACGGTTAAGCTTAGGCCTAGAATTTCGGCTCAGGAGCTAGCCAGTAAGGCCGATGAGAAGGTCTCGTGCATTTGCTTCTTCGGAGGAGATCCGTCAGTTCAGATGCCTCATGCTATAGGAACAAGTCGAATAGCCTTGGAGAATGCAAGGGATGAGAATAGAATTTTAAGGATATGCTGGGAGACAAACGGTAATCTGAAATGGAACTTCGCAAGGGGGGCTGCTGAACTATCTCTTCAAAGCGGCGGAATAGTGAAGTTTGACATTAAAGCATGGGATGATAACATCCACAGAGCCCTATGCGGAGTATCCAATGAGGCTACCCTACGAAACTTTAGAATGATAGGTGAGAGATACTTCGAGGAGAGAAGTGAAGTTCCTCTCTTAACTGCAAGCACCCTTCTAGTTCCTGGCTATGTAGACGCGAAGGAAGTTGAGATGATAGCCAAGTTCATCGCGGATATCAGCCCTAAAATCCCATACAGTCTGCTCGCATTCTATCCCCAATTTAGACTTAATGATCTGCCGACTACCAGTAGAAGGCAAGCGCTCGAATGCTTCAGGGTTGCAAAGAGATACTTGGAGAATGTATGGATAGGTAATATACATCTGCTCTCATGAATCTCTGGATCTTCGGAAGCCTTAAAGCCGAATGAGCATCAAGAGATATTAGCAGATTATTCGAAGTGAGGTATATGTGTAGGCTTTTAGGGGTGCTCTCAGTTAAGCCGACGAATGCCCGAAGATACCTACTTGATGATCCATGCTCACTTTATATTCAGAGCATGGCTGATCCTAGGAGGCTACAGGGAGATGGTTGGGGAATAGGCTACTACAGGAATGGAACACCAGTAATCATCAAGGATTATAGGCCAGTCTATAGGGATTATAGGGGTTTCTCCTCCGCCGTTCAGAAGGTGAGATCCAACATCATAATTGCACATATCAGGCGTGCAAGCAATCCAAGGGGCTTGAAGAAAGAGGCGCTCATATCAGTCGAGAACTCTCAGCCCTTCAATTATGACAGGTATATCTTCGCCCATAATGGAACGATAATGATACCTGATGAGCTCGCCGATACTCTGGGAGGATGGAAGACAAAGATTAGAGGATTAAATGACAGTGAAGTCTACTTTTGGTTCTTAATGAAGAAGATGAGTGAGGGTCTCAACTTAGCGGAGGCCCTAAGGGAGTTTAGGGAGACAATGAGGAACCTTTGGGTTAGGGTTAGATCTGCTCATCCAGAGAAGGATAAGCCATATCATATGTTGAATATTGTATTCAGCGACGGCGAAGCTCTTTACGCATACTGCGAATATGATGAGAATGCTAAACCTGTAAGATCGCTATGTTTTAGGGATCAGCCTGTCTATCAGATGTCCTATAGGCTCCTCGATGATGAACTTATCGTAGCATCCGAGAAGACAAATCGAGAAGAAAATTGGAGAATCATAAAAAATGGAGAGATGTTAACTGGAAGGATCGAGAATGGAAGGGTCACCGTTAAAACTATGAATCTCATCAGTTGAGATGGCTTTCATATTTTTATCCTCGTTTCCTCCTTAACGCTCTTGAGGACAATCGCCGTCTCGGTTCTTGTAATGCCATCTATCATTCCAATCCGGTCTATTATCTTGGTAAGAGACTCCTTATTCTCGGTTCTAATCTTCGCGATAATATAATATGTCCCAGTTACATCGTATACCTCATATACATCATCCATATTGCTCAGAGTCTCCAGGACACTCTCGAGTTTCTTAGGTTCACTATTTATGAGGACGAATGCCGTGAGAGACTTGCCTAAAAGCTCAGGTGAGACTATCACGGTGAATCTTTTTATTACGCCCTTCTTCCTAAGATTCTTTACTCGAACGAATATCGTTGCCTCGCTCACACCGACCTTCTCGGCTATCCTCTTGAAGGCCACCCTAGAATTATCCTGAAGCATCCTGAGAATTTCCCTATCGATATCGTCGATCTTTACCTTCATCATCCTCCACCAACATTGCGGAGAATCCATATCATATTTGCATTAAGAAAATAATATTTTTTTCGGAAAAATTTAATGAATCTTTAATTTTCCGAAAAATTTATAAGAAAACACTCGCCATGCTATTTAAGCATGAAGGGGAGGAATCGGCCTTCCTGCTGAAATGCCCAGAATGTGACGGTGAAATTGAGATTCCAGATGATGTGATCTCAGGTGAGATCGTCAGCTGCCCAGACTGTGGAATGGACTACGAAGTAGAGGTTACCCAGGAGGGAGAGATTAGGCTCAAGCCAGCCGAGATAGAGGGTGAAGATTGGGGAGAATAGGCTCGAATGACCACTATAAGCCTAATAAGCGATAGGATCAGATGGGACGAAAAGGCTCTGATAAATGCTGCGTCACGCATGAGGGTAGACCTCAAACTGATCGATCCAAAAGGCATCTTCATAAATGTCTCAGGAGGTCTAGATGAGATTAAGGATTCCTTTGGAGACGTAGCCATAAACCGTTGCATTAGCTATTTCAGAGGATTACATATAACAGCCATACTTGAGAAGGCCGGTTTAGAGGTCATAAATCCATTTGATGTCTCGCTTATATGCGGAAATAAGGTGTTTACGAATCTTGCATTAATGGAGGCTGGGGTTCCAATACCAAAGACGCTTCTGGCCTTTACAGGAGACGGAGCCCTTAAAGCGCTGGATGAGATAGGGTTCCCGGCAGTAATGAAGCCAGTCATTGGTAGCTGGGGACGGCTAATAGCGCTTGTTAAGGATAAGGATTCAGCCCAGGCGATAATCGAGTCTAGAGAGCAGATCCACAATGCACTGTTGCAGATCTATTATGTGCAGGAGTACGTTAATCGCCCGCCTAGGGATATTCGCATCTTAGTTATCGGCGATGAGGCTGTGGCGGCATCATACCGTTACTCGCCAAAGGATGATTGGCGAACAAACGTCGCTAGGGGAGGTGTGAGTAAGCCCTGCCGCCTAACGGATGATCTTGCGGATTTAGCATTACGAGCCGCGAAGGCGGTTGGAGGAGGAGTATTAGCAGTTGATTGCATGGAATCCCCAAGTGGAATCCTAGTTCATGAGGTTAATGGCACCGTGGAGTTTAGGGGATTATGTTCAGCCACTCAAGTTGATATTCCAAGAAAGATAATTGAGTATGCAGTTAGGATGGCTAAGAGATGAACGTAGGCGTAATAGGGGCATCTGGATACGTAGGCGGGGAACTTCTAAGGCTACTCATTAAACATCCGAGGGTAGACATCAATCTTGCAACTTCAAGGAGATACGCTGGCGAATTCGTATATAGAATCCACCCGAACCTCAGAGGCTGGACAAAATTGAAGTTCATGGCATTCAATCCGTCAAAGGCAACAGATGCATGCGACTTGCTATTCATAGCAACTCCTCATGGAGTCTCCTCGACATTTATGCCTGAAATAATCGAGACTGGAATTCGAGTTATTGATTTGAGCGCGGACTTCAGACTGAAGGATCCAAAGGCCTACATTAAATGGTATGGGTGGGAGCATAGTTGCCCCGAGCTCCTCGAGAAGGCCGTATATGGACTTCCAGAGTTACATAGAGACGAGATTAGGAGGGGACAGCTTATTGCATGTCCAGGATGCATGGCGGCGGCCGCTATACTCGCATTAGCCCCAATAGCTAAGCGTGGAGGGATAGAAAAGAATAGGGTGATAGTCGATTTTAAGGTTGGATCATCCGGGGGTGGAGCTAAGCCTTCATTGGCTTCTCATCACCCAGAGCACTTCGGCGTTATCAGGCCGTATAAGCCGGTTGGCCATAGGCATACGGCTGAAATAGAGCAGGAATTAAGCATACTATCAGGCGAGAAGTTCAGTGTTGCAATGTCAGCTCACGCAGTCAATATTGTTAGGGGCATACTGGCCACATGCCACTTATTCCTCACTGAGCAGATCTCTGTGATTGATGTCTGGAGGATTTATCGTCAATTCTACGGAGATGAACCCTTCATTAGACTTGTTAGGGAGATGAAAGGGATCTACAGGTATCCAGATCCAAAGGTTGTTGTCGGCTCGAACTACTGCGATATAGGCTTCGAATTAGACATGGACTACAGCCGCCTTGTTCTTTTATCCGCACTCGACAATCTAATGAAGGGAGCTGCTGGAACAGCCGTTCAAGACATGAATATAATATTTGGGTGGGATGAGAAGGAGGGACTTTGGGATCTCGGTCTCCATCCGATATGATTTGGGAGGGTGCTGGCGATGATCGTCCTAAAGATAGGCGGGGACATCTATAAGAGGGGCATGAATGATTCTCTCCTAGATGATATTAGGGAGATCCTTCCCAGAGAGGGAATGGTGATTGTTCATGGGGGAGGAGATGAAGTTACTGAGATAGCTGAGAGACTTGGGAAGAAGCAGATATTCATAACCTCCCCAAGCGGCATCAGAAGCAGATACACAGATAGGGAGACTGTTGAGATATACCTTATGGTTATGGCTGGCAGGGTCAATAAGGCTATTGTTCAGCATCTTCTGGAGCATGACCTTCCAGCCGTTGGGCTCTCAGGGATTGACAGCGGAATATTAAGGGCTAAACGTAAGAAGAGGCTCATCATAGTCGATGAGAGAGGCAGAAAGAGGATTATTGAAGGAGGTTATACTGGGAAGATAACGAAGGTGAATACGAAGTTGCTTCTTCTCCTAACTGAGAATGGATATTTACCCGTTATCGCCCCCGTCGCCTTAGGTGAGGAGAATGAGCCTCTCAATGTTGACTCCGATAGGGCGGCTGCAAGCATCGCCGGAGCATTGAAGGCCGAGAGACTCATATTCCTTACGGATGTTAGGGGAGTTATCGTTGATGAGGAGTATGTGCAGAGCTTGTCCTTGAATGAAGCTGAGGAACTGCTTCCGAAGATGGGGGCTGGCATGGACAAGAAGATGCTTGCCTCGATTGAGGCTTTGAAGGGCGGAGTTAAGGAAGCAATAATCTCCTCCGGGTTCATTGATAATCCCCTAATAAGCGCACTGGATCACTCGGCTGGGACAGTGATAACTGTTGGATGAGAAGAGAATAATCGAGATTGAAGATTCATATCTGGCTCGCGTTTACCAGAAATTCCCAATAAGCATCGTTAGGGGAAATGGAGCATTAGTGTATGATGCTAAGGGAAGAGAATATATTGACTGTATGGGCGGGTATGGAGTAAGCCTTGTTGGACATTGCCATCCGAGGGTAGTCGAAGCCATAAAGAGGCAAGCTCAGACCCTAATAACCTGTCACGGCTCGTTCTATAATGATAAGAGAGCCGAGCTTCTCGAGAAGCTCATTAAGATAGCGCCTAAGGGCTTGGAGAGGATATTCCTATGCAATAGCGGAGCAGAATCCGTTGAGTGCGCCTTGAAAGCCGCGATAAAATATACTGGCAAAAGAAGGATCATAAGTGCTGTTAGAGGATTCCATGGGAAGACTTTAGGCGCTTTATCCGCAACTTGGAATCCAAAATATAGGAATCCATTTAGAGCATTTATCTCCGAAAACTTCAGGTTCATGCCCTTCGGAAGGATCGATGAGGCTGAAAGGCTGATCGATGAAAATACCGCCGCTGTTATAGTTGAGCCTATCCAGGGCGAGGGGGGAATACACGTGGCTCCCCCCGGATACTTGAAGGCACTACGCGAGATATGCAATGAACATGATGCAGTCCTGATCTTCGATGAAGTTCAGACGGGTTTTGGAAGAACCGGGCGGATGTGGGCATCTCAGCATTGGAATGTAACTCCGGATGTTATGTGCGTTGCTAAGGCTTTGGGCGGCGGCGTTCCAATAGGAGCGACCATTGGAAAGGCTGAGATCATGGATTCCCTTAGAGTCGGGGAGCATTCAAGTACGTTTGGGGGGAATCCTCTTGCATGCGCCGCCGCCTCAGCAGTGATAGATGTCATTGTTGAGGAGGATCTCCCTGAAAGAGCTAGAGTTCTCGGCGAATACTTCAAGGGGCTTCTTCAGAAGATGGTTGATGAATTCCGCATTTTAAGGGAGGTTCGAGGACTGGGGCTTATGCTTGGTCTTGAATCAAGACTCTTTATTCGCGATGTCCTAATGAAGGCCCTTGAAAGGGGGCTGATACTTCTTTATTCAGGCAGGAACGTGATACGTTTCCTCCCTCCCCTAATCATAAGTAAGCATCATCTCGAGAAGGCCTATGAAATATTATGTGGGATCTTCGCCGAGGAGGAGAGACGTTTAGCGGAGAAGTAACATCTGCAGGTGAAGCCATGAAGGCCGATGAAGCCTTAAATATGCTTTATGAGATGCTTCAGATTTATAGTCCAAGTGGAAAGGAGGATGAGATAGCATCCTACTTGGAGGAAAGGCTATACGATTTAGACTTCGTGAATGTTCGAAGAGATAAGGCAGGGAACGTCTATGGCGAGGTTGGATCAGGCGAATATACGATCCTACTGTGCGGACACATGGATACTGTTCCGGGATATCTACCAGTCAAGTGGGAAGATGACAAGATCTATGGTAGGGGAGCCGTTGATGCAAAGTCTTCATTAGCAGCTATGATCTCAGCAGCTAAACAGTTGAAGTCAAAAATCCATAATAAGGGCAAGATCATTGTTGCTGGAGTGGTTGATGAGGAAGGCAGAGCTAGAGGCATCCGCCAATTGATACGTGAGGGCTTAAGTGTGAATTGTGCAATATTCGGTGAACCAAGCGGAGTGGGGAATATAACATTCGCCTATAAAGGACGCATCCTCCTCACCGTGAAATGTAGAACGAAATCCGGGCATGTCGGGGCTCAGCACATATACAATAATGCCATTGAGGCAGCGTTCAACCTATGGATGTACATAAGGGATTTATGTGATCAGCATAGATCGCCAAATGGAATATTCTATTCTTTAACGTCATCAATCATTGGAATTAAGAGTTGGAGAAGTATGGGAGGGCTTCCGGACAGGTGCAGGATAAACGTGGATTTGAGGGTTCCCCCAAAATTCACTTCTAAAGATGTAATTATGCTTGTTAAGGGAGCCGTGGAGAAGGCAGCTGATGACTTAAATGCTGAGGTGTCATTACGAGTCTTGGATAGAGTAGAGCCTTTCGTTGCTAGGAGAGATACACTGCTCATGAAGTCGCTTAGCAAGGCAATTTTAGAGGTAACTGGACGTGAGGCTAGATTTATTAGGAAGACCGGAACTGGAGACATGAACATCTTTGGAAGTAAGATGAACATTCCAGTTGCGACTTATGGCCCTGGAAATGGACGTCTAAGTCATACTGAATACGAATATATTGATGTTTCAGAGTATTTGATGAGCATTCAAGTCTATGAGAGGGCTATAGAGAAGATCCTTTGTCTTACCTCCAATTGAACGGAGATGATCGTTAATGGGGCGATACATAGTGTTTCTCTGTTCTCGGTGCGGCATGCCGAGGTATGCTCGGGAGGGACAAAGAACCGCAAAGTGTCCTTACTGCAACTTTCAGATCAGACTTGATAAGATTCGTATTCTGTGTAGGGTTGAGGATAGCAGGGCTGCGAGGGAGATGGTTGAGAAGTATAAGGCTAAAATTTTAATTCGTAGGGGAATGAAGCTCCGCTGAATCATTTAAGATTTATTTTTGGCTGAAGCATAATGGATATCTGTGGGTTGCGCTTTGTCCGGTGAGAATGAAGATAGGGTTAAGTCGATGGCTGATCTTCTGAGAAGCGGCGCTACAATGACCAGTCTCTCCTGTCCAGTCTGCTCATCTCCGCTTTTCAGATTGAAGAATGGGGATCTCTGGTGCGGTCAATGTCAGAAGAAGGTTATTGTAGTTAAGGAGGGAGAGGAATACGATGAGGCAAGAAGCATAACGATGCTCAGCACTGTTGAGCAGACCTTGCTGGACAAAATATTGGAGGTGAATGAGGAAATTAGAGCAGTAAGCGATCCTGATGATCTTCAGAAGTTAAGCATGACGCTCTCGTCGCTCCTAGATAATCTGAAGAGAATAAGGAGCTTTAGGAAGTCATAATCATTAGGGATCTCGCTGATTAGAGATGGAAGGCATATATACGCATTTTCCAGATACATATCACTGCGCGGCTCTCTTCCTCCATAAGGCCTCAAGGAGAAAGTTTCAGAAGTCATTAATCAGCCTCTTCTATGAGATGAATATGGGAGTAGAGAGCTTCGATGTTCAGTCAATTACGAGTCACGGTATTAAGATTGCCTTTGATATCGGGATTGCCGATGAGCTAACATTCAACTTCATTGATGACGAGGAGAGGAAAAAGTGGCTCAGCATCTTGAATAAAAGAGAATTCGAGATTCTGGATTTCCTTCTGGTCGCTAGATATTATGTCTCAAAAGATGGGAGAGAACGGCCCTTGAGGTTTGATTATTACATGCTGAGGTTTCTTTTTGGACATAGAAGTGTCGAGTTAAGGATATATCATGAGAGGGGAACGAGACGCCTCTCAATTGAGGATCTCGTAGATCTGCTCTATAAGGGATTGAGCAAGAGAATCGGGGAAGAGTTATCTATGCGCTTAGAGCCTTTAGGGACATTTTAAATTAAGTCTTTCAGAGACTATTCTTCTGATCTCCCTTGCAGTCTCAACAATCGGTCTATTCCCATTAACCATTACTAATTCGCCCCGTCTGACAAGATGCATGTATATCCTCCGCACCTTCTCCTGAATCTCCCTTCTCTCCATTACTGATCCCCTGCCTCTGAATCGACGCATGATCACATCGATTGGAACGTCAATGTATATTGCCAAGTCTGGATAGATCGCTGCTCTATTAATCTCCCTGATCCATTCAAGATCCATTCCAGCCGCTCCCTGATAGGCCAGTGAAGAGAATACGTATCTGTCGGAAACGACTATCCTCCCCCTCTCTAAATTGGGCTTTATGAACATCTCTGTATGTTCAGCTCTGTCCGCAGCGAATAGTAAAGCCTCAACGGCAGCGTATATTCTTCTTTTTCTGTTGAGAACATACTCTCGTATGAATCTTCCTATCTCACTATTGCTCGGCTCAGAAGTATAAACTGCGTCATATCCACCTTTTCTAAGGGATTCGACAAGGATGGTTGAATGAGTGGTCTTTCCACACTTATCCAGACCCTCAATGCATATAAAGAGGCCCCTTCCCATCTCTTATTTATCCCCCTGTTATCCTTTGGTCGTTGGAATAAAGTGTTTATCTCTCGTAAATAATTTATTTGGAGGATGAATTATAGATACGTTAAATTTGTGCGGCGAGGGATTATATGGGCATATTTAAGTTTGAAAGCAAACAGTTAACATTTAAGATCGCAGGTGTAAAGGTCGGAGGCGAGGTCGGCGAGAACCCAACAGTTATGATCGGAAGTATATTCTACAGCGGAGATAAGATCGTTAAGAATGAGGCCGAAGGGATCTTCGATGAGAAGGCCGCGAGGGACATAATAGCTAAAACTGAAGAGTTATCGGATAGAACTGGTCTGCCAGTAATGCTTGATGTAATATGCACGAACTCAAAGAATGCCGAGAGATATCTGAGATTCGCTGCCGATGCGACGGAGATGCCAATACTCATAGATGCCGTCTCTGATGAAGCATCAATAAGAGGCTTGGAGGTAGCCGATGAGATAGGAATAATCGATAGGACCATCTTGAATTCCATCAATCCCGAGACGAGGGATCATGTCTATAAGAAGGTTAGGGAGGTAGGCTTGAAGAATGCCGTAATCCTAACCTATAGCACAAGAGCTATAATCTCATCCAGCGAGAGGATTAAACTATTGGATTCTCTTATACCAAGGGTCAAGGAGGCTGGCATAGAAAAGATCCTAATAGATACCGTCGTTATTGACATATCGACTTTAGGACTGGCATGTAAGGCTATCTATGAAGTAAAGAATCGCTATGGTTACCCTGCTGGGTGTGGAGCGCATAATGCCGTCTCCTCATGGAAGGCTCTGAGGAGGAAGAAGGACAGATTGCTCATGACGGCATGCTCATCCATAATTAATGGGTTAACAGTGGCCGTGGGGGCAGATTTCCTTCTCTACGGTCCAATTCAAGATGCAGAATACGTATTCCCAGCGATCTGCATAGTAAATGCGGCTTACGGCCAGGTCTTAATGGAGGAGGGGAAACGAATAGACGCATCACATCCAAGATTCAAGATTTCACGTCTCTACCATTAAAACCCATAAAATTTAATAACCCATTATCTCTGCATTTCTTTTGAGTAAAAGCTTGCATCTCAATTTGCGGCCGTCGTCTAGCCTGGTTAGGACGCAAGCCTTCCAAGCTTGCGATCCCGGGTTCAAATCCCGGCGGCCGCACCAAAATGGAAAATGATCGCCACCGCTCAAATTCAGCATATTTAAACTTTATTAAAGAAATTTTTCATCGGCAGGCGCTGGCACTGATCCATGAACTACATATCGATCTTACTTACTCAAATTTAGCTATGGTGCCCCTTCTAGATCGCAAATAAATGTCAGATCAATTTGAGCGGAGACTCTCAACGAGAATGGGCGATCAGTTATATGGGGGTCTACATGAACAAAATCTGTTTTACCTCAAGTATATTGGTCTGCCCTCTGCGATGGCCGTTGCAACCTTCTTCCTCGCTGACTGCAGTAGTCTCCACACTGTTCCCCTTGAGATGCCCATCCTTTCCCCAGCCTCCTCCTGAGATAGCCCCTCTTGATCGACGAGTCTCAAAACCTCAAACTCGGCGAGCTCTAAGTATATGGGGTCCCTCTGAACCCTCGGATTTATGGGATAGAACCCTCCAACGGGCGGTATAACCCCTATTCTGACAGGCTTTGGCGGTCTACCCCTTCTACCTCTTCTCCATCCACGCCTATACAACTAGATTCCGTCCCTTGCTTAACATTTGAAAGCAAAAGGTTTATATATTTTTCGTGCATAATCACATAAATGGTGATCAATATGGGTTATAGGTATAGGTGGATGTTCTATCTGACGGGGCTTCCTGGATGGCTTAGATTCGGCTTCTCACCAGGATGGATAGGCAGAAGCCCAACAGGACTACCTCCAACGGCGCAATGGCTAATACAGAGTGGTCTTCTTCCACAATTCCTGCAATACCTTCAGACGCAGGCTCCTGTAACGCCAATGTTGCCGCCCGTAACGCCTCAAGCTCCAGTACCACTTGCACCAACCTATAGTAAGGAGCAGGAGAAGCAATTCCTAGAGCAGCAGGTGAAGATGCTGGAGTCCCAGCTAGAAGCCCTAAGGAAGAGACTTGAGGAACTAAGCAAGTAGGTGAAATCAGCATGCCGAGAGGATGGTTCGGCTGGGGCAGGGGATTCGGGAATCCCTTCCTATTCTGCAGATGGTTCCCATGGCTACCACGATGGTGGTGGGCATACCCAGCCTTCATCAGCCCACTATACTATGGAATACCATGGATGATGCCCTATATGGGATACTGGCGCATCCCATATTCATACCTGCCTTACTAAGACTGTCTAATTTGCCCCGGATTTGGATTCTGGCCACGGCCATACAGGATAGGCGGAAGAAAATGCTGGCGATGCCAGAATTCAGATCAAGATGGGGCTAATAAAGTTCCGAAATATATGATGTAAGAGTTGAAAGTAAGATGGGAAAGTTTAAAATTGCGATTCCGACTATGGGGTGTAAGGGCCTAGATGATAGAGTGTCTGATATCTTCGGGAGAGCGAAGACATTCACGATAATAGAGATATCCGACGGCTCGATAGGTAACATAGATATAATAGAGAATCCAGCCATCTCCTACCAGCATGGAGTTGGACCTATAGTGATCAAAATGCTTACTGATATGGGAATCTCAGCAGTTGCATTCAATGAGATGGGCGTGGGAGCTTCAATTCTCTTAGACCAAAATAACATAAAGAAGGTTAAAGTAGAGTCGGGGATACCTGTAAGGGAAGCTGTTAAGGCGATCCTAAAGGAGCTGGAGCAGTAAGGAGAATAATCCTCAATATGGTCTCCCTTTGATCCTTATTTTCTAGACTAAGCTTTCATCTTTTCTGAGGAGATCTGCATACGAAGGTCTAAAATCCACGATTCTCATATCGTTGATCCTCATGAAGATTTAAACTGAGTTATTTTAGGCTTCTTCCCAATAAACTTAAGGAAATTTCCTTTTTCTAATAAAAATCATCTTGTTGATTATTAATCAACAAAAAAACTTATATATCGCCATGTCGATATACCTTTTTGGGAAACATCCAAGAGCTCTTGGAGGTGATCTCACATGAGGGGGTTACCTTCAAGAGCTGTTGGATGTTTCCCAGTAGGAATATAGATGAGCCAGAGGTAGGCGATCGGCCACCTCCAATACCGCCTTCATAAATTTTTATGGTAGCTACTTATACTATATAGCACAATTAAAACCAAAAAATGTAATATCTGCTCTAATACTTCTATAAGCATCTTGAAAGGGGGTTTGTATGAAGAGGATAGGCTTTATCGTTAATCCTATAGCTGGAATGGGCGGCGCCGTAGGGCTTAAGGGAACCGATGGAAAAGAGACGTTGAAAAGGGCTATTGCTTTAGGAGCTAAGCCCATAGCGCCCTTAAGGGCGAAGATCTTTCTTTCACATCTGAAGAAGTTACAGTGTAACTTTCATATTCTAGCGGCCGCCGGGGAGATGGGGGAGAACGAGGCGAGGGACTTAGGACTCGAGTATACGCCGATCGGAGAGCCAAAAGAGGAGACGGATTCTTCAGACACAAAGAGGGCTGCTGAGCTGATGAAGAAGAGTGGAATTGATCTCTTGGTATTCTGCGGGGGAGATGGGACTGCAAGAGACATAATGGATGTGATAGGCCTCAAGCTTCCAGTCTTAGGCGTTCCAACGGGGGTTAAGATGCATAGTGCAGTATTCGCATTAAATCCGAAAGCAGCGGCTGAGATCACGATGAGATTCCTAATGTATGGACTTCCGTTGAGAGAGGCTGAGGTTATGGATGTAGATGAAGATGCATTCAGGCAGGGAAGGCTTTCAGCGAAGCTGTATGGCTATATGCTTGTCCCCTTTGAGCCAAATTATATTCAAGGGGTGAAGATGGCAAGTCCGAGGAGCATGACCGAGCTTAAGAATCAGGCGGCAATAGCACTTTATGTAATCGAGAAGATATTCAAACCAGATGTCATATACATTTTAGGTCCGGGAACTACAACCCGCGTAATAGCAGACTTGCTTGATCAGAAAAAGACTCTACTTGGAGTTGATATACTTCTCAATGGAAAGATCATCGCGAGGGATGTAAATGAGAGCGACATCCTAAGATTAATCGACGGTAAAGAGGCGAGAATCATAGTTACTCCAATAGGCGGGCAGGGCTTCATATTCGGGAGGGGAAATCAGCAGATAAGCCCAAAGGTGATAAGAAGGGTTGGAATAGAAAATATTATCGTTATATGCACGAAAAGTAAGCTTCAAAGCATCCAAGCACTCCGAGTTGATACTGGAGATTCTGAATTAGATGAAAGAATTAGGGGAAGGATGGATGTTATTATCGATTACAACCAAGTAGTAACGGTGCCGATAAAATAGATATGGCTCACTTTTAAACCCATTGTTAAGAAAGAGAAAAGTGGCAATTTTCCTTTGGAGAAAGGACAATTTTCCCATCTATAAAACTCCAAAAGATTAAGAGAGAAGTTCAAAATATCGTCAAAACTCCTCTGATGAGCGTTTTGTCTTAGTTTGAAGAGGCTCTACGGCTTAATGAGAGTTCTCTATTAGAATTTGGATTAAAAAGATAGCCGAAAAGGAGGAAGAATAGAGCCGTAAACGTAATTTGACGATCTTAGACATTTTTTCTATCCATTTCAAAATTTTCCGTGATACTTAGCAAAATGATAAATTCTTACAACGGATTATAAAGATAGTAGATGATGTGAAGTTTTAGATGGGCGATGCCGTCATGTCTATAATTAAGAATAAAGAGGCTCTATTATCAAATGCTCAATCTGAAAGGGATAAAATTGCCAGAAGGATAGCCCTAAACGCTATTGAAGAAGCATTAAAGGCAGTGGATCCAAAAAGGATCATATTTTCAAGAGTTAGTCTAGAAGGAGAATCTCTAAAGATTGATGATTACAAAATCGATCTTTCCAGCTATAAAAGAATATTTGTGTTGGGCGGTGGGAAAGCGAGCGGAGCGATGGCGGAAGCTCTTGAATTGATCCTTAATGATCGTATAGATGATGGAGTGATCGTCATTCCGAAGGGAACAGCGAATGATCACAGACTAAATCACATAAAACTTCATGAATCAAGCCATCCGATCCCGGATGAGAGCAGCGTCTCAGGAGCGATGAAGATTCTTGAATTAGCTAAGGAGGCTGAAGAGGGAGATCTCGTCATCTGCTTAATATCCGGTGGAGGATCAAGTCTAATGGCGCTTCCAAAAGAAGGCATCTCACTTGAGGATAAGCAAAGAATGACTAATATGCTTCTAAAGTCGGGAGCCACAATTAATGAGATAAATGCCGTTCGGAAGCACATATCGAGCTTTAAGGGGGGACAGCTCGCAGAGGCAATCCATCCAGCAGATCTCATAGGATTATTACTCTCGGATGTTCTAGGGGATCCGTTAGATGTCATTGCATCCGGACCGACGGTTCCTGACTCATCAACATTTGGAGATGCCATCTCGATACTGCGGAGATATGGCCTATGGGAAAAGGCTCCTAAATCCATAAAGAGGATTCTGCTTAATGGAGCGGCTGGAAGAATACCTGAGACTCCGAAAAGAGATAATCCAATATTTGAGAAGGTGAAAAACATAGTTATTGGTAATAACAGACTGGCATGCACGGCTGCACTAAGGAGAATCAAAGAGGAAGGATTGAACGTGCTTTTCTTGACGTCATTCATGGAGGGCGAATCTAGACATATCGGCACATTCTTTGGGGCTTTAGGTAGAGAACTGATCGCATCTGACAAGCCCATTCCCTCTCCTGCTGGAATAGTAGCCGGAGGCGAGACAACCGTGACTGTAACTGGCAACGGAATTGGCGGTAGAAATCAAGAGATCGCATTAAGCGCAGCCTTAAAGATTGCAGGTGCGAATGGAATGGTTTTAGCGTCGGCAAGCACCGATGGAATCGACGGCCCAACAGATGCGGCTGGAGCCATAGTAGATGGAAATACCGTTCGCCGCTCTAGAGAGCTTGGATTAAACCCAATGGATTACCTCAATAACAATGATTCATACACATACTTCTCTAAGTTGAATGATCTCATAATCACCGGGCCGACAAGAACGAATGTCTGCGACATAACAATTCTTATAAAGGTCTAATTGTATTCATGCTTCCTAACCAGTCGCCATCAATGAATGATCATGGCTTTCGATGGTATAATGTCTATGCTTTTGTATCCGTTCATGACTATTCTGCTCATCAAATAGGAATTTTGCATCTCAACCCCCCCATTTTAACATTAATTTTATCGCTTTAGGAGCATTTCCATTGCAATATTTGGTGAATATAGTTATAAATGTATTTTCAATATCACCAATCCTCACCATTCATGGTTGAAGATTATTGTCAACGTTTCATCTTACTAGCTAATCCCTTCCAGCCCATTCTGCTATAATGAATTGCAGTCTGAAGGCTCTTCCAGCTGAAAAAGTCGATAAGATCATGAACATCAAAGCCATATTCCAATGCTAGCTGAGATGCTCTTTGAGCCCTAAACCAGTGTGGAAATATATTTTTATCCAATCTTCTGACGATCCTATATGCCTGAATCCTACTCATGTGGAAGAGCTTCCCCTCGGCTATACCCTCTATGTATCTTAGAAGCGGATCGCACAGAGGCTCCTTCATATGTATCGGGAATGTTCGATACGCGATCTTCCTCTTAGTTATCCACTTCATCCGGCCGTTTTTATCCCTATACTCCCCGACCTTGCTATAACGTTTCAAAACAGGCATGGCCTTCACGATGAGAAAGGGCTCTTGGACAATAAAGTTGTCTTTCCTTAATTGGAGAACCTCGCTCACCCTGCCTCCAGTTTCAAACAGGGCTGAAATTAATGCTTTTTCAACATCACGCCTGCATTTTTTGACTAAATTTATTAGATAATCCCATCCACAGAAGCTTTCAACGATTTCAACACTTCTTTTTGGTTTCTTCAATTCTCAAATTCGCCTCTAAATGAATGTAACATTATGTATGTAATGTTACATTCATGAGGAATGCTCTGAGGATATAAGCTATTCTCTTACGTAGATGTATCCCAGCATATTATGCGGCTGATTGATTGGATACAAAAGCATAGACATGCTTAATGCGGGAATGGCAACAGAAGCTTTATTAAGTAGATATCTTAGCAATCTAGATTCTTATTTAGGGATAATTGAAAGGTTGATGGGGGCCTATTGAGAGTAATCTCGCATTTAAGAATGAGGTTTGCATTTGAGGGGAACCTCCGTGTTCTGCTTATACGGAGAGTTCTTTTGGCTATTAGCGGCGGCTTGACTGCAGGTCTATCAACATTATATGTAAAGGAAGTATTGGGTGCAGACGCCATCATTCTTGGTTCCCTCGGCTCCATATGGTCAATGGTCTTTGTGTTCTTCATCCTCTTGGGAGGATGGATTGGAGATCGATATGATCGAAAGAAGGTTCTCTTGGCGGGAACAGGCATCGTATTGATTAATCCGATAATTTATGCTCTTGCCCCGAATTGGCATGTCATAATCTTAGTAAACTTTATTGGAGCTGTGGGTTCGGCGATCTCAACTCCAGCGTATAATGCGATCGTCTACTCTTCAATTGAGCAGAAGAAGAGAAGCCAGTTTGTAGCAACACTCGTCGTCATGGCTAGTATTGCAAATATAGTCACTCCTCCGCTTGCCGCATACATCATACAGCTAATGGGCGGATTAGAAGAGATTAGGAAGATGTTCTTTGCACAATTCCTTATCTCGCTTCTCGTCTGGATTTATACGCTAAAAAGATTGGAGGCAGTTCCGTTCCATGAGAGGAGAAGGATAAAAGGAGCCGCGGAGGCCGTGAGGGACATGTTTTCTCAGATGAGACGCGTCTATCAGATGGCAAGGGAGAGAAAAGCATCATCCTGGATCGCTATGTATATACTCGGGCCATTCGCTTGGCAACTGATATCGCCATTCTGGTCTATATATGCAGCGGAGGTTTGTATGGCTCCACTTCTCATAATAGGATTGCTTCCGGCAATCGATGGCATCACCAGATTAACCCTTCAAATACCGCTTGCAAGAATTGCTGACAGAAGTGGAAGAAAGAAGATTATACTCACGGTATGGCCGCTCAGATATGCCGGTCTGATAGCATTCATAATTGGAGGTAGCTATCAAATTCCAATAACCCCCTATATTCCCCTGATAACGTGGATGCTTGATGCTGCGGGGACATCTGTGAGCTCCTCCTTTTGGTCTTTGAGAACGGAGGTTATGCCTAAAAAATATCAGAGCACATGGAATGCGCTGCTCAACTTCATCTGGTACCTCAGCTCTATCCCAGCAAGCTTTCTTGGAGGGCTTATGTGGAATATTGATCCGAGGCTTCCATTCCTCTTCGCGTTAGCCGTCGATGCTGGATTACGCTACCCAATATTAATGAGACTTGTGCCGGAGACTTTGGTTCCAACGAGAAGACCCGCGAGGATTGGACCTCACATCTTAATCTACGGCCTCTCAGAGGCTGGATTAACATCTACTGCAAGGCTAATCCAGAGAACGATGAAGGCTGAAATCATAAATGTATCTCACATGGATGTTAGGCGCTTAAGTAGGATTTTGAGGAATGAGAAGAAGCCCGTGATAATTGAGGGGACTCCTGCTCTATACGTCGCTAATGATGAGCAGGATTCTGTTAGGGTTCTATTAGTCGCTTCGAGGGAGGAGAGAACTAGGAGGAGAGCTCAGAAGGACAAGAAGCCTGAGTTCGTTGCCTTAAAGGAGATTGAGGATGAGGATAGAAGAGTGAATAGGATTGCAAGGCGTCTGTATCATGCTGACCTATCGAATATGCCGCCGTTCGACGTTGCAATAAACACCGAAAGAGTCTCGCCTGAGAAAGTCGCAAAGATAATTGAGATATTAAGAGAGGAGGAGAGAAAGAGAGACTCTGAAGAAGACGAACAGACCTCAGAATAGCCCTATTCTCTTATCATTTCCAATTTAATTTCGCTCTCCTCATCTCTGTGAATGACATAACTGTCGATCTTATCTACACGCTTAAAGATCCACTTGTATGGGAACTTTCCAGCGAGCAATGCTATCTTCCTCTCGTATGGACTGAACATATCAAGGAAATCGAAGAGCTTCTTAATCTGTTCTGGGCTGAAGTATATTCTATCTTCGGCTGATGCCTTAACTTCCAATGCTATAAGCGTATTTCCGGAGGTTGCGAAGACGTCTGGTAATGGCTCAGAGCCCGGAGCACTGCTCGGAATCCTAACAGCCTTAAATCCAAGAGATCGGAGCTTCTTCACAAGGCTTCTTTCAGCATCATATCCTTTTCTCCTCCTGCTCTTACTCTCCTTCGAAGATAATCTACGTCTCCTCCTACCCTTACTTTTGAGGGCGAGCTCCCTAAGCGACATCGATATCACTCTTCCTCAAGAGGCTTTAATGCAAGTCTTAGTAGATCTTGAAGCCAATCTGAAAACTTCTGTGCATTAGCATACTTCTGATATCTTTTCCTATATGGAACCTTCGAGATCATATGTAAGTCAACCATCTTTTTAATGTAGTATTTCGCTGTAGAACGCGGAATATTCGCTTCCCTAGCCAGATCCCCGCTTGTAAAGACGGTATCCAGCCTCGCATATGCCCTCAAGACATTCGCTGGAAATGGCATGGACATATTTACTATCTCAATCAGCTCCTTCGCTATTTTAACCATTTTTTAAGCCCCATTTTGGTTCAAAAATATGCCCAGAAGAGACTAATAAGATCTACTATCATCCACATATTTATTAACATATTAATTCACAGAATTTTTCTCTCAGAATCCTCCTTTTTGAATCGTAGATCATTTCAGAAATGCCAAATGCCTTTGCTAATTCAAGTTATGATGAAACAATTTGGATATATAAATTGTCCATGAACGCTCAAAAGAAACTCAAATTTTCTCATCTCGCATTTTGGACCTATTTTTTGCTGGTTCAATTCGATTGATCGATATCCAGTAATGCCTGATTTGGTCTATATAAGCCGGCATGTCCTGTATGAAGCTTCTGAGCTGAATTATCGGCACTATTGGGCTTCCCTCATGGAATGTTGATGTTGAGGGGAAGAGCGAGATAACAAGTGGAATGAAGCATGCCCTGTCCCAGCCT
>Ga0180301_10000463_pt1 | contig 31379 bp, 29 predicted proteins | sample GuaBasSediGuay16_FD_121797 | JGI IMG/M metagenome (GOLD analysis project Ga0180301, IMG submission 121797) | Subseafloor sediment microbial communities from Guaymas Basin, Gulf of California, Mexico - Guay16, Core 4569-2, 12-15 cm | ecosystem: Environmental > Aquatic > Marine > Hydrothermal... | reverse complement strand
GTGAGGGGTGAGGGGTGAAGAGTAAAGAGTAAAGGGTGAAGAGTAAAGGGTGAAATGCCACCTGTTTTATAAGGGAAAGCAGCGAAGCGTTGAGGGGGGAAACATAGGCTTCCGCCCATTCCGAAGGAATGGTTGAAGATATTTTAATCACCGTAAGATTATGGTAGCCGCAACCTTCAGGTTGCGCATGGATGCTGTAGCTACTTTCCCCTTCGCTTCCTGGGAGCCCTCCTTTTTTGCTTCGCAAAAAAGTCATTTCCCTAAGTCGCTCAGGGGAAAGTAGCTACAGCTGGGGTTGCTTTATCTCTTTTTCAGGGAAGAGCATTCCGCAAGGAATGGTCGAAGACATTTTAACCACCGTAAGGGGGAATGATATGCCTGTGAATACCATAGAATGGGTAGATGGCCAGGTGAAGATTATCGATCAGAGCAAGCTTCCTGAAAGGCTGGAGTATATCTATTGCAAGGATGTAGAAAGCCTGAGGGAGGCGATTTGCTCTCTTAAGGTGAGGGGAGCGCCGGCTCTGGGAATTGCCGGAGCTTTTGGAGTGGTGCTGGCGATGCAAAATTTTGCGGCTGAAAGCTATTCCGATTTTGAGAAGGAGTTGACGAGGGTGGTGGAATATCTTGGCTCTTCCCGGCCTACCGCGGTCAACTTATTCTGGTCCTTGAGACGAATGCTCAGCTGCGCCAGGAAGAACAAGGACAAGGACATAGATGAGATCAAGGAAGCTCTCAAGAACGAGGCCTTTCAGATAATGGAGGAGGACAGAAGCTGCAATAGAATGATTGGAAAGGAGGGTTCTCGCCTTATCGAAGATGGGGATGCTATCCTTACCCATTGCAATGCCGGAGCGTTGGCCACCGCCGATTACGGAACTGCCCTGGGGATAATCTACACCGCAAAACAGGAAGGAAAGAGGATAAAGGTATGGGTGGATGAGACTCGCCCGCTTCTACAGGGGGCGAGGCTCACCAGCTGGGAACTCATGCAGGAGGGAATAGAGGTTACCCTGATCTGTGATAATATGGCCGGAGAGCTGATGCGTCAGGGGAGGATAGACAAGGTCCTGGTAGGCGCCGATAGGGTAACCGCCAATGGAGATGTGGCCAATAAGATAGGAACATATAGTTTGGCTGTGCTTGCCAGGGAGAACAAAGTTCCCTTTTATGTGGCCTGCCCCCTTTCCACCATTGACCTTTCTCTTTCCTGTGGAGAGGAAATTCCCATTGAGGAAAGGGATGCAAGTGAGATAGTTGAGGGACTTGGCAAAAGGATTGCTCCTCGCGGGATAAAGGTATATAACCCTGCCTTTGACATAACCCCGGCCAGATACGTCACGGCAATAGTGACAGAGAGGGGAATATGCAGGCCTCCTTATGAGGAGAGTTTAAGAAAGGTTAAAGGGTGAAGATATGGAAAAGAAGGAAAAGAAAATAAATCGAGAAGAGGTCAGATATATCGCTCACTTAGCAAGGCTGAACTTGACGGAAGAAGAGGAGGAGAAGTTTACCCGGCAGCTGGGAGAAATCCTCGCCTACGTGGAAAAGTTAAGGAAGCTGGATACCCGAAATGTTCCTCCCACCTCGCACGTCTTGCCGGTAAAGAATGTCTTCAGGGAGGATGAGAAAAAAAGCTCTCTTTCACCAGAGGAGGCCTTATCCAATGCTCCACAAAGAAAATACGGCCAGTTCCGGGTGCCCAAGGTTATAGAATAGCTTTTTCTGATGCAACCTTACCGGGGGAAGCAGCGAAAAACGCTCGTGGAGGAAGAATTATCGTTAAGGGTAGCTATTAGTGGATTTTCTCCCTGCCGAACTTTCCCTTTATCAGGAAGATGAAGAACATCAGAAGGCAGTTATACAAGGAGGTGGGAAGGGTAAGTGAGGATATCTTTCCCAGAAAAGAGGAGAAGATGTTAAATATCCGGGCCCAGGAAAAGAAGACGATGCCATTCAAGAGAGAAGCTGCTGCGGTCACGAGGAGGAGGGCGACCACGTTTTCCTCATAAACCCTTTCTTTAACCTCACCGACGACGAATCCTGTCAACGAGAGGGAAAAGGCATTCAGGCCGAGCAGGGGGGAAAAGAGGATGTCCTCGAGTAGGCCGATAAAAAAGCCAGCCAGCAAGCCCTGCTTCCAATCAGTATTCCAGGCCCACAAGACCAGAAGAATCAAAAGTAGATCAGGCTTTCCTCCCTTAGCCTGAACTCCTCCTATTAAAGTAATCTGAAGAATAAGGCAGAGCAGGACAGAAGCTATCAGGATAAGTATCTTTTTCATCATTTTTCTCTTTTTATTGCGAACAGCTCCTCCAGCTTTCCAAAATCCACCGAGGGTACCACCTCTATCTCTTGAAACAGTTGATTGGGGTCCTTTTTTATGGCGCAAATCTTGCCCACTACAATTCCCTTGGGGAAAAGACCTCCTAATCCTGAGGTTATTATCTTATCTCCCACCCTTACATCAGCCCTGCTCAGGACATATTTTAACTCACATACTCCCTTTTCTCCCTTGCCCTGGAGTATTCCCATATCCCTTGTTCTTTGGTCCCGAACCCCTATCTTGCTTCTCTCATCCAGGATCAAGAGCACCTTGGCTCGGTGAGGATAAACCTCGATCACCCTTCCCACCAACCCCTGAGCGTTAACCACCACCATTTCCTTTTCTATTCCCTCTTTTTTTCCCTTTCCGATGAAGATGACCTTGAAGTAGTTGTGTGGATCATAGGCTATTACCTCCACCGGGATAAGGGAATAAGGCTGCTTTTCCTTGAAGCCAAGTAGCTCTCGTAGCCGCTGATTGGCTGAGATTATTTCCTGATAATAGTTTTTCTGATAAAAGAGAAGCTCTTCCATCTTTATCTTAAGCGTTTGATTTTCACTTCTCAGTTTTTCAATTTCCTGAAAGTTTTCCATAAATTCAAAAAGTCTATTCTTTAAGGTTAAAAAAGATATTCGTAAGGGGTCGACGAAACTATAGCCTCCTTCCCTGATCCGGGCAGGCAAGTCCTTCTTGTGGTTGGAGATTAACATCAGCACGAGGGAAGATGCAAGAAGAAAGGTTAAAAGGGTTGCTTTTGAGTGGATTTTTAGCTTAATTTTTCACTCCCGAAGATTAACTTTCCAGGGTGGAGGTCATCTCTACGTTAGATAGAAGATTTTGGTCTTCTAACAGTTTACCTGTCCCCAGGACTACCGAAAGAAGAGGGTCTGGAGCTACCTTTACGCAAAGTTTGGTTCTCTTAGAGACATATTTGTCAAGTCCGGCAAGGCAGGCTCCTCCTCCAGTAAGACATATTCCCCTTTCCATTATATCTCCAGCCAGTTCAGGAGGACTCTGCTCCAAGGTAGCCTCGATCATATCGCATATAGTATTAACCACCGAAGAGAGAGCCTCGCTGACCTCTCCTGAGCTTATCTCCACCTCGTTGGGAAAACCTGTAGCCAGGTCCCTTCCCCTTACCCTCATCTTCTTCTCCTGAGATGGTGAATGGACACATCCTATGCTTATCTTTATCTTCTCCGCCATCTGGTCCCCAATGAGCAGGTTGTGTTTCTCTCTTAAATATTGAACTATGGCCTGATCCATTTCATCTCCAGCTATCCGGGTGGAGTTACTTGTGACCACTCCATCCAGGGAGATTATGGCTGCTTCGCTGGTTCCTCCTCCAATGTCCACAATCATGTTACCTAAGGGCTCGGATATGGGAAGATCTGCTCCGATGACGGCTGCCACCGGCTCAGCCACTAAATGAACCTGTCGTGCTCCAGCTTCTGTGGCTATCTCCATTACTGCCTTTTTCTCCACTTCAGTAGCCCGGGAGGGAACCCCAATGACCATCTTGGGACCTACGAGAATGTGATGGCGCTGAACCCGGGAGATGAAGTACTTGAACATCGTCTGGGTTATCTCAAAGTCAGCGATCACTCCATCCTGCAGGGGACGCACAGCCAGGATATTCTGGGGGGTTTTACCTATCATCCTCTTGGCCTCCTCTCCTATTGCCAGGACTTTTCCGTTCCGGCGGCTGACAGCTAATACAGAAGGCATTCTCAGGATAACCCCCTCACCCCTGGCGTAGATTAGAGTGTTGCTGGTTCCCAGGTCTATCCCTAAGCTATGGCCAAATATCCTGAAGTTGAATAGGTCTTTGAACATGGAAGTTATTATAACATGGAGAAGGGAAAAGTCAAGGAATGCCTTTAGTGAAGAGTAAAGAGTGAAGAGTAAAGAGTGAAGAGTGAAGGGTGAAGGGGGAAGGGGGAAGAGTGAAGAGTGAAGAGTGAAGGGTGAGGAATATTTACAAAATATTGAAAAAATATATAATTTAAGACGGAAGGCAAGGGGAATGAAGCGAAAATTTATCCTCTCCCTTGATCAGGGAACCACAGGAACCAGGGCCATACTCTACGATGAGAACGCCAATGTTTTTTCCCAGGCATATCGAGAGATCACTCAGTATTACCCTCATCCTGGATGGGTGGAGCAAGATCCTGAGGAGATATGGAAAAGCTCTCTGTCCTGCATTGAGGAGGCGTTGAGCAAGGGCAATCTTACCTCAAGCAGCATTGCTGCCATTGGGATTACTAACCAGAGGGAAACGACCGTGGTCTGGGACCGGGATACCGGTAGGCCCGTCTATAACGCCATCGTCTGGCAATGCAGGAGGACCGCACCCTTATGCGAGAAGCTTAAGGCGAGAGGGCTGGGAGAAACTATCAGGGAAAAGACAGGACTGGTAGTCGATGCTTATTTTTCCGCTACCAAGATCAAGTGGATACTGGATCACCTCAAGGGATTAAGGGAAAGGGCGCAGAAGGGCCAAATCGCCTTTGGGACTGTGGACAGTTTTCTTTTATGGAGGCTTACCGCGGGAAAATTTCATCTCACCGACTACACCAATGCCTCCCGCACGATGCTCTTCAACATTGGCAATCTAAGATGGGATGAGGAGCTCCTGGAGCTTTTGGATGTTCCCCGGCAAATGCTTCCTGAAGTAAGGCCATCCAGTGGAATATATGGTTATACCGCCCTTAACGGTCCAATAGAGCCGGGTATTCCTATAGCAGCTTTAGTAGGTGATCAACAGGCTGCTTTATTTGGCCAGGCCTGTTTTAGCCCGGGTACGGTCAAAAACACCTATGGAACGGGCTGTTTTCTCCTGCTCAACACGGGCAAAAGGCCATCGGCTTCGTCTGGACACCTTCTGACAACTCTTGCCTGCGGCAAGAACGGAAAGCTGGCCTATGCCCTGGAGGGAAGCGTCTTTACCGCTGGAGCTGCCGTGCAGTGGTTAAGGGACGGCCTTGGGTTGATAGGAAAAGCTGAGGAGACCGAGGATATGGCCCGCAAAGTTGAGGACACAAAGGGAGTATATGTGGTTCCTGCCTTTACCGGCCTTGGGGCTCCTTACTGGGATATGTCGGCTAAGGGAGCAATCCTGGGCTTGACCCGGGGGGTGGGAAAGGAACACATCATAAGGGCTACCCTGGAGGCGATAGCCTACCAGGTGAGGGACGTTCTCGAGGTCATGGAAAGGGAAAGCGGGATGAGGATCAAGACTTTAAAGGTTGATGGAGGGGCAGCAAGAAATGATTTTCTGATGCAATTTCAGGCTGATATCCTGAACGTTCCCGTGGAAAGGCCCGCCGTCCTGGAGACCACCTCCTTAGGAGCGGCCTTCTTAGCTGGCCTGGCTATGGACTTCTGGAAGGATACAGATGAGCTTTCCTCTTTGTGGAAGCGTGATGTCTTATTTGTTCCCAGGATGGATGAAAAGAAAAGAGAAAGCCTTTATAAGGGGTGGAGGAGGGCGGTAAGGTGTATTTTGGAAAAGAAATCATAAATGGGAGTAGACAATGGGCGAGAAAAGGATTACGTTTTCCGTCTTCACGAAGCCCTGGAAGAAGATGCCGATAGGCGAACTCGGGAGGATGGTCCATGATCTGGGATTTGATGGAGTTGAGCTTCCAGTAAGACCTGGATTTCAGGTCGAGCCAGAAAACGTCACCAAGGACCTTCCCAGGGTTGCCAGAGGGCTTTCCGAGTTCGGCGTAAAGGTCACCAGCGTTGCCGGGCCAGCTGATGAGGAAACCATCTCGGCCTGTGCCGAAGCTGGTATTCCCATAATCAGGATCTGTGTGGGCATCCAGGAGGAAGGCTATATGGCTACGGAGGCAAAGCTTCAGAAGAAGCTTGATGCCCTCGTGCCAATTTTGGACAGATATGGCGTAAAGCTCGGAATTCAAAATCACTGTGGCCGGTTTGTCTGCAATGCCATGGGCATAAGACATCTCATCGAAAAATATGACCCAAGGCACATCGGTGCCGTGTGGGACGCCGCTCACAATGCCTTAAGTGGGGAGGAGCCGGAGATGGCCATCGACATCGTGTGGTCCCATCTTTGCATGGTCAACTTAAAGAATGCCTTCTGGCGACGCGTGACCGGTCCTGAGGCAGAGGATGTGGTATGGAGGCCCTATTGGACTACGGGAAGGCAGGGCCTCGCCTCATGGCCAAGGGTAGCTGCCGAGCTGAAGAGAAGAGGCTATAAAGGGGTCATCTGTCTTACGGCCGAGTACACAGATGAGGCTTCAGTTAACCGCCTGATCGCCGAGGATATCGCCTTTGCCAGGTCGCTGTTTGCCTGAAGGAGAAAAGGATGGCGAAAGATTTCCGAAAGGTTCGCGTGGCAATGATAGGTGCGGGAAGTATGGCCAACAGAGTTCATTATCCGTCACTTGCCTCCTTTGATGACGTGGAGATGGTGGCGATCTGCGATCTTGATCCGGATCGCTTAAGCAGGACAGCCGAAAGGTTTGGCATAGAAAAAAGATATACCGACTACCGGAAGATGATTGAGGAGGTCGCACCCGATGCAGTATATGCCATCGGACAGCCACATATGATGTACGATGTATGGCTCTGGTGCTTAAATGAGGGCCTGAACCTCTACATCGAAAAGCCGATGGGCATCACCATCCATCAGGCGCGTGCCTTGGCTTATCTGGCGGAGAAAAAAGGCTGCATCACCCAGGTGAGTTTCCAGCGTCGAAGCTGTCCCATGCTGGTGAAGCTGAAAGAGGAATGTCTTAAACGCGGTCCAATTGTCCATGCTGTGTGTATGTTCTACAAATGCAATATTGAGCCATTTCTCGGGGCACGTGACCATATGATGGACGATGGTGTTCACGCAATCGATACGCTTCGCTGGATGTGTGGTGGTGAGGTTGTGAGGATAAAGAGCTTGACGAGGCGAGTCCTCGTGCCAGATATCAACTTTATCTCATCGCTCCTTGAGTTCGACAGCGGTGCCACAGGAGTTATGATAAACAGCTGGACAAGCGGGCGTCGCATCTTCAGGGTCGAGATGCATGCACCGGGAATATGTGCTGAGGCTGATCCTGAGGGAAAGGGATACCTTTACGCTGATGGTGACACCAGGGGTGTCGAATACGATACCCGCAAGGTTGCTGGAAGCGAGGAGTTTTACGTCTACGCAGGTTTTCAGGCAAAGAACCGTGAGTTCATCGACTGCCTCAAGTCAGGAAAACAGCCCGCATCAAACTTTTCCGACGCCGTGAAGACCATGGAGGTGGCCGAGAAAATCCTGGCGAAGGCCTTGCTGGAGGAATAATGATGAAAGATGGAAAGAAGCTACATCTTAATCTTCGCAGCTTCGTCTTACGAGAGGATGCTCATGGTTATAACCGATGGGAAAGGGTAACTACCAGAAAATCTTTTCCCTGCCGGAAGAGTGCCATTCTCATCTGCGATATGTGGGACAGACACTGGTCCAGGGGTGCGAGCGAGCGGATAAACCAGATGGCACCACGAGTTAACGAGGTCATCAAGGTAGCCAGAAGAAAGGGCGTCAGGATCATCCACTCTCCCTCCGAGACGATGGATTTTTATGCAGGAACGCCCGCCAGAAGGAGAATGATCGAGGCTCCTTATGTCGCTCCCCCGCCCCCAATAGAGCACGTTGATCCTCCGCTACCGGTTGATGCTTCCGATGGAGGATCTGATACAGGTGAGAAGCCCTGGTATAGGGCCTGGAGCAGACAGCATCCAGCAATTGAGATAGACCAGGAAAAGGACGGCATCTCCGATGATGGCCAGGAGATTTACAACTTCATGCAGAAAGAGGACATCAAGAACCTCATCATCATGGGAGTTCACACAAATATGTGCGTTCTGGAAAGATCCTTTGGCATCAAACAGATGGTCAGATGGAAAATAAACGTGATCCTGGTGAGGGATCTAACCGATGCGATGTATAACCCGGCAATGCCTCCCTATGTCAGCCACGAGGAGGGAACCCGGCTGGTGGTAGAATACATTGAGAAATTCTGGTGTCCTTCGATATTGAGTAGGGATCTGGTAAGCGATTGCCAATGAGGGGCCTTTAGTTTAGCCGGAGGCAAAGGATGGACAGTGACATAAGAATAAAAAACATAGATATCTTCAAGATAAATGCCCGATGCCGCACTCCCTTGAAGTTCGGTCGAGTGGTCGTGGATGAGCTTCCCATCGCTTACGCGAAGGCAACCGTGGAAAATAGAAGAGGAAAGGTGGCCACTGGCTGGGGAGCGATGTTCTTGATGGACCTTTGGGCCTGGCCCATCTCAAAGGCCTCCCATTCCACCAAGAATAAAGTTATGTGCCAGCTTACCGACTCCTATGCGAAGCTTTTGTGTGACTACAAAGAGTTTGGCCATCCCATAGAGATCTTTATGGAGACGAGGAAGGACCTTGAGCGTCTTAACCTCGAGATATGCGAGAGGATGAGTCCGGGCGAAGTTATGCCACCTCTCGGAGCTTTAATCTGTGCAAGTCCAATAGATCATGCCATACACGATGCCTTCGGCAACGTCAACGGTATAGACTCTTACCTCGGTTATGGTCCTGAGCATATGTCCTTTGACCTGTCCCGTTATCTTGGAAGATGCTTCAAGAAGGTTTATCCATCCCAATTCTTAAGACAGGACTACCTTCCCGAGCTACCCATATTTCACCTGGTGGGCGGGCTTGACCTTCTGAGAAGACAACAGGTCGGCCCAGATTTTCCCCAGGATGGGATTCCCAACTCCTTAGATGAGTGGATTCAAAGGGATGGGGTTTTCTGTCTCAAGGTCAAACTTACAGGTCAGGACCTTTTATGGGATATAGAAAGGACGATGGAGGTGTCCAGGGTCTACCATGAGGTAAGGGAGAAGGTGAGGACCGATCTTCCTGAACATCCCTTTCTCAGCGTTGATACCAATGAGCAGTGCGACTCACCCGAGTACATGATTGAGTATCTTAAAAAGCTAAGGGAAAGGGAAAAGAGCGTGTTCGATGAAATTCTTTACCTCGAGCAGCCGACTGAGCGAGATCTTAAGGCACATTGCTGGGACATGCGGCCGCTGGCGAAGCTCAAGCCGGTGCTAATCGACGAGAGCTTGACCTCTTTTGAGGACTTTAAGCTGGCCAGAGAGCTTGGCTGGTCAGGAATAGCCTTAAAGAGCTGTAAGTGCCTCTCATCGGATCTGCTCTTCATAGCTATGGCTGAGCTTTATGGAGTTCCCTATGCGGTACAGGACCTCACCAATCCCTCCATTGCCCTGATAGAGTCTGTGGGTCTGGCAGCTCGCATACACCCCATCAAGGGAGTGGAGGCAAACTCTCGCCAGTTCTTTCCCTTAGCAAACGAGCCCGAGTCAAAGGTACATCCCGGGCTTTACAGCATAAAAGATGGACTGGCCAGGACCTCATCCATAAGCGGCACGGGATTGGGATTCCAGGTCGAGAGGATAGAAAGGGAAATATTCAGAAAATGAGGAGGTAAAAATAATGGATGACTTATATGAGCTTACCCTGCCCCGAGATACGGTCTTCGGAGAGGGCTCTCTTGAGTGCCTTGGCAGGAGAGCAAGCAAGTTGGGACGCAGTGCCTTATTGGTGATTGGCAGAGGATCTGTGCGCAGATCAGGTGCTCTGGATAAGGCCATGAAGCTTCTAAAAGGTTCAGGCATAAGGGTGACGCTTTATGAGGGGGTTGAGCCCGATCCCTCCATTCAGACTGTAGATGAGGGCTCTAAGGTATGTCGGAGAGAAAGCTGTGATCTGGTAATCGGACTGGGAGGGGGAAGCGTGATGGATGCAGCGAAGATGATGGCCATCCTGGCGAAAAATCCCGGTTCTGCCCGTGAGTATCAGATGGGAGAGAGAGCAATCGAGCAGCCAGGCTTGCCCTATATTGCCATTCCTACTACCTCGGGAACGGGCTCTGAGGGAAACAGAGTGTCCGTACTCACCAACAAGGAGGAAAGGATCAAAAAGTCGGTTGCTCATCCTTATATGGTTCCTCATCTGGCCATAGTTGATCCCTCATTGACGCTCAGCCTGCCGCCCAAACTTACAGCTATGACGGGCATAGATGCTCTGAGCCATGCTATAGAGTCCTATGTCTCGCGCCGTGCCCAGCCGTTCACTGAGGGAATTGGCCTGCGAGCTATTAAGTTGATAGGTGAGGATTTGCCTCGAGCGGTTGAAAAGGGGGATGATATCTCTGCACGAGGTAGCCTCGCTATGGCGAGCTATCTTGCAGGGATTGCCCTAAACGCGGGAGCAGGAGCAGCTCACATGCTGGCTCATCCCTTAGGAGCCTTGTTTGGGATAGCTCACGGAGAGGCAATTGCCCTGGTCCTGTGTGAGGTTATGAGAAGAAACCTGGATTATGCTACGGAAAAGTTTGCTGACATAGCGATGGCTTTAGGAGAGAATACCTCGGGGCTGTCAGCAAGATCTGCGGCAGAGCTTGCCGTTGATGCGGTGTCCAGGCTTTGTCAGCGCATCGGACTTACGAGAAGGCTGAGGGATTTCCACCTTAAAGAGGAGGACTTCTCTGAGATATTAAAGGGAGTGGAAAAATCGACCAGCCACCTGAAGGAGACCAATCCCTGTCCAATAACTGAAGAGCTTTTGCTTGAGATATTAAAGGCTTCAATGTAGACTCCGGTGTTCTTTTCTCAAAAGTGCTGGTGATGTGCTGGGGCAAGGAAAAGGAAAAAGTTTATGAACCGTAAAATGAAAGCTTTGCTGTATACCGGGCCTTACAGGTTGAGCATGACCGAGGTGCCAATTCCTCAAGTGGGTGAGGATGAAGTTCTGATAAGAGTTAAGGCCTGTGGGATTTGCGGTAGCGACGTTCATGGTTACACCGGAAAGACGGGAAGGCGAATTCCTCCTCTTATCATGGGTCACGAGGCAGCGGGACTGATAGAAAAGGTGGGCTCTTTGGCTAAGGGAAGGTTTGAAGTTGGCCAGCGTGTGACGTTCGATTCTACCGTATTTTGCAATAGGTGTCATTTTTGTCGTCTGGGAATGATCAATCATTGTCTGAAAAGGCAGGTCTTCGGTGTCTCAACTAAAAGCTACAGGCGTCATGGCGCCTTTGCCGAATATGTAGCTGCCCCCTGGTGGGTGGTTTACCCGATACCTGAGGAGCTTTCCTTCGAATATGCGGCCATGCTTGAGCCTTGCGCAGTGGCACTTCACGCCGTTAACCGAACTCCCATTCATCCTGAGGATACGGTCATCGTCATAGGTGCTGGAACAATTGGTTTACTTGTGGTTGCCTGTGTTAAGCTGAAAGGCGCCCGCCGCGTTATCGCCGTAGATCTTGACTCCTCTCGATTAAGAATAGCCTCTCAGATGGGGGCAGACCTGGTCCTTAACCCAAAAGAGGAGGATATCCCTGAAAGAGTAAAGGAGCTGACCGATTCCTTAGGAGCGGATGTCGTGCTGGAGGCGGTCGGTGTTCCCGAGACCGTCAAGGAGGCTCTCGATATTGTGCGAAGTGACGGCCAGGTCACGCTCATCGGGAACCTTACCCCCAGAGTAGAGGTAGGTCTTCAAGATATTATCAGCCGAGAGATAAACATTCGTGGAACTTATGCGTCGGCAGGCGAGCATCGAGACTGTATAAAGCTTTTTACCAGTGGTAAGATCAATCCTGCACCTATCCTGAGCAAGGTTTTACCACTCTCAGAAGGCCCCAGGGTTTTTAAGGAACTACTTGAAGGAAGACCTGGACTGCTAAAGGTCATTCTCAAACCTCTGTTTAGTGAAGAGTGAAGAGTGAAGAGTAAAGTGTGAAGAGTGAAGAGTGAGGGGGAAAATATCGCTTGCTTTATCAGGAGGAAACCAGGAAGATGAAAGGGCAAGAAGGTAAAGTTGCCATAGTGACAGGGGGAACGAGTGGCTTTGGTCTTGCAATTTCCAGAGCATTTGTCAGAGAAGGGATTAACGTGCTCATCTTTGCCAGGGGTAAAACAGCTGATCTTAAAAGAATAAAAGAGGGGCTTTCCCGCGAGGGAGAGGGTAGGGTGATTTGTCGGGCACTGGATATCACAGCCGAAGGTGCTGCAGAGAAAATGGTTGATCTGGCAGTTGAAAAATTCGGAATGGTGGACATCGTCGTAAACAACGCAGGTGCAGCCAGAAGGATTGAGGTTCCATATTTTGATTTTCCCCTGGAGAAGTTTTCCGAGTACATGCTCGACCAGTTTAAACAATTTGCCGTTGTTCCGGTTCAGCTTTCAATTGCTGCCGCTAAGGTTATGGCAAAAAAATACGCTAAGGTCGGCTATGATGAAGCTGGTCTTCCAAAGGATACAGGTTGCATCATCTACAATTTATCACAATCTGCGCTTCAGCCCATCAGGGATGACCTTCTGGCTTACAGTGCAGCCAAGAGGGCGGCTCTTTCCACAGTGGAGACACTTGCCGGCGTGTTAGGCCGGTATAACATCCGTGTCAACGCCATTGCCCCTGGCTATGCCAATACCGCTGGACCCAGGAAGTTTTATGACAGGTTCCCCAACATACGTTCTGATATCGACAGACATACTCCTCTCAAGCCCAGCTTTATGGACCCGAGTGCCATCGTGCCGGCAGTAGAGTATCTGGTAAATGATAGGTACGTCAACGGCGTGGTGATTAGTATAGATGGCGGTTGGCATTTGCGTTTTGACAGATATTTCAATGAAACTATTTAAAAGGAGGTCAGGGTATGCCTAAGAAAATTCCCAGGCATCATCCTTTATCAAGGCTGTTTTTTAGTTTAACAGAGAAGAACTTTTACGGAGTCATAGGGCTGGTGGATCCGAATCTGGTGGACTATATAGCAGGGATTTTGACGGACTTCACCTATGTGGATAATCTATATAAAATCAGGGATGCTAAGGGAAGAAGACTGGAGGATGTTGGGGAGATGCTGATTGAGTCCAGTCGAGTTGAGAAGACTGGCCAATTTGACAGGGAGCGTGAGATAAGGAAACACATCGGTGATTACACTTTATTTATGACCGGCATATTTCCTGAGAGCCTGAAAAGGCTGAAAGGTTCACTCAGGCTTGATTTTTTCGTGGACTATATAAAGGCTGGCAAGGAGTCATATTACATGGTTTCCGAATTTAGCACCTCTGAATATAGGAAACAGGCCCCTCTTTTTAGAAGGCTTGCTGAGAACTTTGACCTTTGCGTGATTGGCCTCAATTTTGTAAAAAAAGACCTGGAGGCCCTTAAAAACCCCGATTATCTGAGGGCAAAGAGGATAATAGCTTAAGTTTCTTAAATCAGGGAGGATCGCTATAGTAATCTATTTACTTCCGCTCGGGAAAGTTGAAAGGGAGCTTCTCGAACATTTGGTCTCTCAGGTAGGGAGGATCTTTTCTTGCCGTGTCGAGATAAAAAGAGCGCTTTCAAGACCTGAATATGCCTATAATGAGGAGAGGAATCAGTACTGTGCTGATCTTATCCTGGAAAAGCTTGAACGAGAGGATTGGAAAGAAGAAGAGAAGGTCCTGGGGGTAGCTGATCTGGACCTGTATACCCCTGGCCTCAACTTTGTCTTTGGCGAAGCTTCGCTGAACGGTAAGGTGGCCCTCATCGGTCTTTCCCGACTCAGGCAAGGGTTTTATGGATTGCCTGATGAGGAGAACCTCTTTTATGAGAGAGCTGCCAAGGAAGCCGTTCACGAGCTGGGCCATGCATTCGGGCTGAATCATTGCAAGAATAAAAGATGTGTTATGTATTTTTCTAACAGTCTCTTCGATACCGACCGCAAGAGAAAAGAGTTCTGCAAGGACTGCAGGAAAAGAATCTTTCGCCGCTTTCCTGAATGATCGTAAAAACACCGCATTCCACCCTTGACGAAGGTGCCTGTTTTTATTAAAATTAAATTAGCCTTTTACCTTTGCGGTCTTTTCAAAAAGCTCGAAAGCTGTGGCAGCCGTCCGCGTTCCCGAGCCAGAAGTCGAAAAACTGAAAGGAGGAGGTAAAAATGGGTAAAGGTAAAATAAGAATTGCCATTGCCGGTGTAGGTAATTGTGCCAGTTCCCTGATTCAAGGACTGGAGTATTATAAAGACGGAAAAGAGGTAATCGGTCTGATGCATCCTGAGATTGGCGGGTATAAGATAAGCGACATTGAGGTGGTAGCGGCTTTTGATGTCGACAAAAGGAAAGTTGGCAAGGATCTGAGCGAGGCCATCTTTGCCAAGCCAAACTGCACCAAGGTGTTTTGTCCGAACGTTCCTCACTATGGGGTGACGGTGAAAATGGGTCCGGTGATGGATGGGGTGGCCGAGCATATGAAGGATTACGATGAGGAAAGGGCCTTTCGTGTTGCTGAGGAAGAACCGTGTGATGTGGTGGAGGAGCTGAAGCGAAGTGGAGCCGAGATTCTGGTCAATTACCTGCCGGTAGGCTCAGAGAAAGGGGCAAGGTTTTACGCTGAGGCAGCCCTGAAGGCAGGGGTTGGTTTTGTGAACTGCATACCTGTCTTCATTGCCTCCGATGAGGAATGGGCGAAGAAGTTTGAGGAGAAAGGCCTTCCCATTGTAGGGGATGACATAAAGGCACAGTTGGGTGCTACCATTGTTCATAGAGTTCTGACGAAGCTATTCGTCGATCGAGGAGTCAAACTGGATCGGACCTATCAGCTCAACACAGGAGGCAACACTGACTTTTTGAATATGCTCGCTAAGCACAGACTCTCTTCGAAGAGGGTTTCCAAGACGGAGGCTGTACAATCTCAGCTGAATGAGCCTCTACCCCCTGAAAACATTCATATCGGTCCCAGCGACTATGTTCCCTGGCAAAATGATAATAAAGTTTGTTTCCTGAGAATGGAAGGAAGGGAGTTTGGAGATGTTCCTCTTAATCTGGAGCTGAGACTCTCTGTAGAGGATTCTCCAAATAGCGCCGGTGTAGCAGTGGATGCTATCAGGTGTTGCAAGCTCGCTCTGGACAGAGGCATTGGAGGGGCGTTGATCTCTATCTCATCCTATACCATGAAACATCCACCGATCCAATATTCAGATTCTGAGGCCAGGAGGAGAGTGGAGGAATTCATCGCAGGAAAACTGGACAGATGAAAGCGGTAATTCTGGCGGCTGGTGAAGGAAAGAGGCTCGGGTTAGGAATTCCCAAAGCCTTAGTTAAGGTGAATGAGCTTTCTTTAATAGAAAGGGCTATTCTTTTCTTCACCAGCCTTAACATAAAAGATTTTGTCATAGTGGTCGGCTATAAAGCTGAGCAGGTAAAGAGGTTCCTGTTGGAAAGCGAGGTGGTCAGCGATAAGAAGATCAGCTGGGTGGAGAATGAAGAATTTTGGCGAGGTAACGGTCTTTCTGTCTTCTGTGTGCGAGATTACGTGGAAGAGCATTTTCTTTTGAGTATGGTCGACCATGTTTTTGACACAGGTCCCCTTTTAAACTTTCCTCAGCATCTGGGGGATTTGGTTTGTGTGGTTGATTCAAACCCCAGGTTTGTCGATTTCGAAGAAGCCACTAAGGTTTTCATTGAGCAGGATGAGGTCAAGAGGATAGGTAAGAATTTAACGGATTATAACGCTGTGGATTGTGGTCTGTTTCTGTGTTCGAGGAAGATCTTTCCTGTGCTCGAGGAGGCTTTGGAGGAGGGCGAAGAAGAGTGGAACGATGCCAAGGACAGGTTCGCCAGGAAATTTGGTGCCAGAGCCTTTGATTTGAAGGGACAGTTCTGGCTGGATGTGGATACACCTGAAGAATTACTCCGGGCTGAGAGACTTCTCCGGGAGAGAGAATGCAGGCGATAATCCTCTTTAAAGAATCCAGCTTGTTCAAGCTGTGTGGACTTTCTCTTCTGAAAAGAAATTTTTATCTTTTGAGGTCGAAGAAGATAAGGCAGATAAATATTTTAGCCGAAGAGAAGAACTTTTCCCTCCTCAAAGAAGAAAAGGAGAAGGCGAAAAAGATTGGTGTGAGGGTAAAACTCGTAAAACCTGTGGATCTTGCCTCCCTGATCAGGGAGGTTGCTGATGATTTCTTTCTCATTATCGATGGAGATTGTGTCTTTGATCCTGCTCTTCTGGAGGTGGTACTTCACAGCAAAAAGACAAGCCTCTGTTGCGACAGTCAACCCAAAAAGGGTTGTGCGGGAAGATCTCCTAAGGTCGTCTTCGAGGATGAAAGGGTTCAAAAGATAGGGGATAGCTTAACCGGCTGGAAGGGAGTGTATGCAGGCATAGCTCTTTGCGAGAGAAAAGTTCTGCTCGAGCTACAAGATGAGCTTTCCCATCACCTCAACTGGCCAAATTGTCTCAACAAGGTCCTTAAAAAGGAAGATGTTAGATGTCTGGATGTTTCTCTTTCTTCCTTTTACCGCTCAGATTTACGCAAAAATGTAAAGCCCTTCTGGTATCGGATAAGTTCCCCTAAGGACCTGAAAATTGCCAAAAAGCACTTCATCGAGGGAACCCAGAAAAGAACCCTTGATGTGCTTGCCTGGTACATACACAGACCCATAGAGAAGAAGCTCATCTACTATCTTTGCGAACTGCCAATTACGCCTAATCAACTCACCATACTCACCAACGTCGTCGCTTTCCTGATAACATTTTTGTTTTTAAAAGGACAGCTTCTAATTGCTTCCCTTCTTACGTTAGCGGTGAACATCCTTGACGGTCTGGATGGCAAACAGGCCAGGGCAAAAGGTATGGTCACCAAGCTGGGAGAGCTTGAGCATTCCCTTGATGCTTTATATGAGCAATCATGGTACATAGCCTTCTCCTGGGCAGTGTTTAATCTTACCGGGAGTCTTCTTCCCTTAGGGCTTTGTCTGGTGATGCTTCTATTTGATACCTTCAGCCGGCATTGTTCGATGCAGTTTCGGATGGTTATGAAGATTCCTCTCGCTGACTACGCTAAATTTGACCGTGCATTCAGGCGTTTTGATGGAAGAAGAAATATTTATGTGCTCTACATCCTGGCGGGTGTCCTGTCAGGATTTCCTCTATATTCTCTTTTTGCTATGACCGCTCATGCCATCCTGACCGCTATAGTCTATCTTGTCAGATCAGCCAAGCATATGCACTCCGCAGACGTGGAAGGTTAGATAATATGGCAAAATAACGAAGAGGAAAATTCTATGATTCGAACAGAGAACCTGTGTAAAGATTTTGATGAAGTTAGGGCGGTAAGGAATTTGAACCTCAAGGTGGAAGAAGGAGAGATTTACGGATTTCTCGGCCCAAATGGAGCGGGAAAGACCACCACCATTCTCATGCTCCTGGGCATTTTAAAGCCAAGTAGAGGAAAGATATACCTTTTTGGCGAGGAACTTTCCAGAAACTTCCTTTCGCTTAAGAGCAGGATTGGAGTTGTCTCCGAGAAGCAATATCTGTATAAGGAGATGACTGCCGGCGAATATCTGGATTTCTTCGCCGAGCTTTACGGGGTGAGGAATAGAAAAAAGAGGATAGAGGAACTTCTGGAAGCAGTGGGCCTGCTTGAGGTGATAAATAGAAAGGTGGGGGCTTTCTCACGGGGAATGCAGCAAAAACTCGGCTTCGCCAGAGCACTTTTGCATGATCCGGACCTGCTCATCCTTGATGAGCCGGTATCCGGCCTTGATCCCACGGGAATAAAGCAGATCAGGGATCTGGTGAGGGAGGAAAATAAAAAGGGAAGGACGGTCTTCATTTCCTCTCATCTTCTGTCCGAGGTGGAGAGACTGTGCGGAAGAGTGGGCATCATAAATGAGGGAAGGCTTTTGGCTGAGGATACGATGGAAAACCTGAGGAGGAAGCTCACCGATGTCGAAGAGTTAGAGGTAGAGGTCTCCGAGGCAAAAAAGGAGACCCTCGAGGCCCTTTCCTCCCTCGACTTCGTTAAGGGCATAACGAAAGAAGGGAAAAAGCTGACCATAAAGGTAAAGGCAGACAAGGATCACCGTGCCGAGATCTCGCAGCTTATCTCTCAGAAAGGAGAAGTTGTCCTGGGGATAAAGGTCAAGGAGATGAGCTTAGAGGAGGCCTTCATAACCATTACGCAGAAAAACATCTCGCTTCTTGCTCCGTCAGCTGAGGGATGATAGATGAGAAGAAAAGGCATCGTTTACGTTATAGCAGGAGTGGTGATAGCGATCTGTGTTGGAGCATTTGTGAGCTTGCAAAGAGGTGAATATGGGGAGGTTAGTGGAAAGGTGGTGGATGAGCTAAGCAAGGATGCGGTCAGAGGAGTGAGGATTGTCCTGGATGGCAAGTCAACCATCCATTACATGAGCAAGAGCTATCGGTTGACCGGGATCAAGCCCGGCTCATATACCCTCAAGGCCAGTGCCCCTAATTATTATGAGTTTGCTAAGGACATTTATGTAAAGAGGGGAAAGAATGTAGTGGACATATTCATGAAGGGCAAGGAGATACCGGATCTAAAGAGCATAATTGTGTTCACGGAGCCAAAGGACGAGGGCATCGAGCTGGAGATAAGGCTGGTCAACAGCAAGGGAGAGGGAATAGTGAACTATCCCTGTCTTCCCATGAGCCTGGAGGGAAGGCTCTTTATGAGAATAGGTACGCAGGAAAAATACATAAAGGGAGATAAGATATTCGAGGGACCGATAAAGCTCTTCTGGGACGCGAAAGCTTACCTGGCCAAAAATAAAGGTATAATCCCCTGGGAAAAGATAAACGTAGATAAAAGAGGTGAAAAATATGGCATCTTAGAGGTAACCCTTCACACTCCTCAGGGAGATTTTAAAGACGTGTGCGATGATGTAAAGTTATTCAAGGAGAAATAAATGAAGAGTATCCATACAGTGAAGGTGTTGATGAAAAGAGAGCTGATTTCAAGTTTATATGGACCGGGAATCTACATAGCCATCTTCATCTCATTTTTAAGCTCTTCCTTTATCCTCAAAAACTATTTGGATAGCATCAGGGAAGACAACATCTCCATATCCTCCGATCCCTTAAACTATCCCCTCTTCATCTCTGTAATCGTCATCTCCTTTTACCTGGCCATCCTCTCGGCCATCTCCATTTCTCGAGAAAGGGACCAGGGGACCTTAGAGGTTCTCTTTTACGGCCCGGTGAGTTGTCCTTCCTACGTGCTGGCCAAGTATTTTAAAGACCTGCTGCTTTATCTGGTGGTAGTTGGGTTTCTTTTCGTTTACTTTTGGGGAGTTTCAGCTTTGACCAACCTTGGTTTTTCCTACGGCCTGGTTCAGGCAGCCTTCCTTTCCATATTTTCGGTCTCCTGTGCAATCACCTTTGGTCTGTTTATATCTTCCTTTACCAATAGGGTAAGGAGCTCCATCCTGTATTTGGTGGGAATATTTCTGGCCTTCTTAGCGGTGCAGCTTTCACATACCATTCTCCTTGGCATGCCGGAGGAGAATATGCCTTCAGCCTTAATTTACTTAGGGAACACACTTTCGATAATCTCTAAGGGGGTGGAATGGGTCTCTCCATTCTCATACCTGAGCAGGGGGATGGATGCCATATCCCTGGGTAATCCCTGGCTGTATACGATGAACATCATTTACTGCGTAATTTACTCAGCTATCTTGCTTGTTCTCTCCACGCTTGTCCTTGAAAGAAAAGGGGTGAGGGGATGAGAAAAATCATATCCTTAGCTTTGCCTGTTAGCCTGTTGTTTTTCCTTTCAAGCGCGGGTTGGGCTCAAGCGCCGAAGATGAGGGAACAGTTAGTCTATGGGCTGAACGTGTTCAACGGAAGGGGATACGGAGGAGGATTTGTTCCCCAGAGCGAGGATACCATCTACCTCATCGCCGAAAAAGATAACGCCATCTCCGCGCATATGACCCTGGTATATTTTTGGCCCATCACAGCCAGATATATGGCCGCCTGGCAGACCCTGAATGAGGAGGTGGAGGGAACCTTAGAGGTCCTGAAGGAGGGAAAGGTCATCAAATCCTTGAAGAAGCGGGACAATTGTCTATACTATCCGGAAGGCTACTGGTCGGAGACATCCATCCTTTACACGGATGAGGAGGCGATAAAGAAGTTCGAGGAATACAAAAAAGCAGTCGAGAAATTCTACAAGGCCGTAAGCGATTATTACAAGAAGATGGCGGAATACAAGAAGAAGCTGGATAAGTTCTTAGAGGAGACGAAAAAGCTAAGGGAGGCAGGAAAAAAACTTTCCCCGGAAGAGGTGGAGAAGATGATGCCCAAGGAGCCCAAGGAGCCTGAACCTCCCGGATTTTACGTGACCGAGCCTCGAAAGGACTACATCGTCAATCTGCCGGTGGGAACTTACCGGATAAGGATAAGGGCGGAGGACGGGACCATAGTCCAGGACAGTGAGAAGAAGCTGGTGGTCTTCACCTCCCGAAGAAGAGGGGGAGTGGGATATGAGATAATCCCGGGCAACAGATGGACGCGGAGGGAGTCCTGCGACGATCCAGCGAGGATAATTTACGCCGCAGGAAAGAATACCCTTTACTTTCGTCCATTTCATCAAGATGAGTATAACGAACTTTACTACAACAAGTTAGAGGATCCCCAGAACTTTGGAAGAGAGGAAAGGTGGAGGTGGGTTCATATAAAGCCCATCAAGGACGTCCTTCTTGTCTTTTTGAAAGAGGGAAAGCTGATCAAGAAAGTGGAGAATCTTCCCTATTACGTGAAGCAGATTCCTGGTCCAGAACTTGGATATAATATTATAGAGTATAAGAAAGAGGAGATGCCCGACAGAAGACCTACCTTTGAGGGATACAAGCTGGATTTATCACCTGAGCTTGCTAAGGGAAGATATGAGATTAAGCTGGAAAAGAAGCTTGAAAAAGGAAAATTTCTTGAAGGTGGAACAAGGCAGATACGGCTGGTGAGAAAGGAGAACTCAAAATATCTTTATCCCTTCTCCATCTTTCCTTTGGTAGTGGGCATAGTGGTTTTCATAGGAAGAAGAATAAAGACGAGGTAGTTTGACAAAATTTTTCATTTTGACATAATAAGGAAAAAGTTAAGAACCTTGTAGATGAAAGGGAAAGCCCCTGGCAAGATGTGAAGATCAGGGGCTTTAAAAATAAATCTTAATTAAAGGAGTAAAGGAGAGATGGAAAAGGTGAAAATATCAAGCGGTAAGCTACGCGGCATCAAGATGTTAGCTGATGAAGAGGGGAAGTTCAGGATGATGGCCATTGACCAGCGTGGTTCCCTGCAGAGGATGCTCTCAAAGGTAGTGGGAAAGGAGCCCAAGGAGATAGGGTTTGAGGACCTGGCGACCTTCAAAAAATCCGTGGTGAAGATTCTGTCCCCCTATTCCAGCGCCACGTTAATAGACCCCATTTACGGATATACCTATGCAGCGAAATACTTCCCCAGGAATGTGGGGCTGCTCCTGGCTACCGAGCAGACAGGAGCTGAGCTGGGAGGAAAAAGCGGAAAGGAGAGGAAGACTCGCCTGCAACCGGGATGGGATGTAAGCAAGACGAAGAGGGCAGGAGCCACGGCGGTTAAGCTACTTGTATATTACCGGGGAGATGCCTCTCCCGAGATAGTTCAGCATCAAAAGGAGATAATTTTAAAGGTCGGCGAGGATTGTGAGAAGTATGACCTACCTTACGTTCTGGAGCTGGTGAGTTATCCGTTTAAGGAAGATGAGGACAAAGACAATCTCGTCTTTGCCAAGAGAAAACCAGAGATAGTGATGGACTACACCGAGGAGTTCTCCAAGCCCGAATATAAGGTGGATATCTTAAAGATCGAATTTCCAGCGGAGCTGAAGTACTGTAAGGAATTTTGCGATGGCGAATTTGACGGTAAAAAACGGGAGCCTGCCTATAGTCTATCCGAGGTAGAAAGTTACTGTAAGGAGCTAACCAGGATTTCCTCGGTGCCGTGGGTGATCTTGAGCGCCGGGGTTAAGATCAAGGAATTTCTGGTAAACGTCAAGCTGGCTACCGACAACGGTGCTTCTGGATTTTTGGGAGGAAGGGCGATATGGCAGGACGCCGCTCAATACTATCCAGATGTGGAGAAGATGGAGGAGTGGCTCTCGACCAGTGGAGTTGACAACTTCCGCAGGTTATATGAGGCTTCCAAGAATGCTACTCCCTATTTCAACCACAAAAGATTCAAGAGCTTTGCTCAGATGGAACTGGATTTGTGCGGTGAGGACTGGTACCGGGACTATGAGGGGCTAAAGTAAAGCCTTTCAAATTGATTCGTTAGGTTATAAAAAAAGGAGGGGGAAAAGACCCCTCCTTTTTTGTTATTCTGGTTTTAGCGCCTTTTCCACAAGCTTTAAGGCACAGTATTCACCACACATGGTGCACACATCCGAGATGTGAGGTTTGCTTTCCTCTCTCATCTTTCTGGCAAGGTTAGGGTCAATGGCAAGCCTTATTTGCTGCTGCCAGTCTCTTTTCTTGCGGGCCTTGGCCATCTTTATATCCCAATCCATGGCTCCCTTTATTCCCTTGGCGATGTCTCCTATATGGGCGGCAATACGGGTGACCACTACCCCTTCTCTGACGTCCTCCACGGTGGGAAGCCTGAGATGTTCTGCAGCTGTGACGTAACAGAGAAAATCTGCTCCACTGCTCGCCGCATAAGCTCCTCCAATAGCTGAGGTGATGTGGTCGTAACCTGGAGCGATGTCTGTGACCACAGGACCCAAGACATAAAAGGGAGCGTTATGACATAATTTTTTCTCCAATAACACGTTGGTCCTTATCTCGCTGAGGGGAATATGGCCAGGTCCTTCGATCATCACCTGGACATCTTCCTCATAAGCTCTTTTAGCTAACTCACCTAAAAGAATTAGTTCCTGAACCTGGGCTCTGTCAGTAGAATCAGCCAGACAACCGGGGCGAAGGCCATCTCCCAAGCTTAAAGTAAGATCATATTTCTTAGCAATTTCCAGAAGCCTGTCATACTCCTCATAAAGGGGATTTTCCTCGTCGTTAGCTATCATCCAGGTGGTAAGAAACGCTCCTCCCCGGCTGACTATATCGGTGAGCCTCCCTTCTTTTTTGAGACGTTCTAAGGACATCCTGGTGAGTCCACAGTGAACGGTGATGAAGTCAACTCCATCCTCACCTTGCCTTTGGATGACCTCAAATATCTTATCCTTCGTCATCCTTATTAAGGCCTTCTTTTCGGAAATGCTTTCTATGGCTGCCTGGTAGATGGGGACCGTACCCACGGGAAGAGGACAGGATTTCAGGATAGAGCGGCGAATCTTGTCCAGGTCTCCCCCAGTGCTTAAATCCATAACCGTATCTGTGCCAGCCTCTATGGCTACTTTTAACTTCTTCAGCTCGTAGTTAAGATCCACATAGTCGGTAGAGGTACCGAGGTTGGTATTTATCTTGGTCCTTACCCCTGCTCCAATTGCCTTTGGTGAACGCAGGTTGTGCCGGATATTTTTAGGAATGATTATCTGTCCCTTAGCCATTCTCTCGCCAATAAACTCGGGGTCTAATCCCTCCTCCTTAGCTACTTTTATCATCTCGGGAGTTAGGTTGCCCTTTTTTGCCTCCCTTAGTTGATTCATTTATTTAAAAGACCTCCTTTCTTTTTTGGCAATTTTCCCTGGTCAAACAGGGAATGTTTTCCTTTCGGGATTTTACCTTTCTTCCCCACTCATCCGCCCTCAAGAGGGCTCTGTAAACCATCTCCTCGTTCACAGGGAAGGGAAGATCGTAAATGTGGCTTTTTTCTCGAAAAATTGTCTTAACAGTTTTCCTTAGCTTTTCCTCATTTTTTAAACCTATCTCTTCCAGGCTTAAGGGTAAATCCAGAAGAGAGTAAAGGTTTAGCAGCTCCTCTATCTCCTCATCTTCGCGATTTTCCAGGATTAACTGCATTATTATTCCAAAGGCGACTTTTTCTCCATGTAGGATGGAGCGAGTTCCCTCCACAAAACTCATCGCATAATTTAAGGCATGGGCGGCTAAGGAACGAATTTTCCTGCCTAAGCCTGCGATAAGACCGGTCAGAAGGATATTGGTTTGAATGATCAGCTCCACCTCATCGGAGCAATTTCCCCTTTCCGCATCTTCTTTTGCCTTTGGCCCGGATTCCTTAATTATCTCATAAGCCCTTCTGGATAAATCCAGCGCTAACTTTACACAGAGATCCTTTTTCATCCTTTTGGCGGCTACCCTGCCCTCATACCACTTGGCCAGGGTATCGGCCATCCCCGCACAAAGAAGTCTTACCGGAGCTCGGGCAATGATCTCTGAGTCCGCCAGCACAAGCTCAGGACTTTTCTTCAAGTCCATAGTCCTTATGTACGCTCCGCTTTCCGTATAAAGGGGAGCGATAAAGGACCAGGCGGCGCAGGTAGCGGCGCTGGTGGGAACGGTGACGACAGGTAGACGAAGGTAAAAGCTGGTCGTCTTAGCGGTGTCCAGGGCCTTACCTCCTCCGCATCCCACGATTACATCAATTTCTTCCCTCTGGGCTACCTTGACGACTCTCTCTATTTCCTTAGGAGAGCACTCTCCCCTGAACTCTTCAAACGTGGGAGACAGGCCAACCTCCCTTAAGGAGCAGATTATTTTTTCTCCTATTATGGAAAAGACGCGCCTGTCCGCTAAGACCAAGGGCTTTTTCCCGAAGGGGAAGATGAATCTTCCCGCCTCGTTTAACAGTCCCTTTCTCTGAACATATCTTTCAGGAGCAAGTAAAAGGTCCATATTTCCCCCTCAAGTATCGTTTACCGATAATCAGCTGCCTCTAAGACTGCATCCTCTCTTGGGGGAACCACTGAGGGTCGAGGAGACTCGCCTATTGCCCTGTCCGGGTCCTTTAGCCCGTGTCCGGTGAGGATGCAGACGAGCTTTATCTTCCTTTGGACGGACGAGTTTTTCAAGTTAAAGTAGCCCTTCCGGTATAGTTTAAGCACTCCAGCCAATGAGGCAGCTGAAGCTGGTTCCACAAATATTCCCTCACGTTCAGCAAGCATCTTGTACGCTTTCAGGATCTCCTCATCGGTTACCTTATCTATCAAGCCTCCTGATTCCTCAGCAGCAGCAGCGGCCTCCTGCCATCTGGCAGGATTGCCAATCCTTATCGCTGTGGCAATGGTTTGAGGGTTTTTGATGGGATGACCGTCCACGATGGGTGCCGAACCTGCAGCCTGAAAGCCCAGCATCTTAGGAAGATTGTTTATCCTTCCCTTTTTCTGATATTCCCTGTAACCTTTCCAATAAGCGGTGATGTTACCAGCGTTTCCCACCGGGAGAGCCTGATAATCGGGCGCTTCCCTCAAAACATCGCATATTTCAAAGGCAGCCGTCTTCTGCCCCTCAATACGATGAGGGTTAAGGGAGTTCACTAAGGTGATGGGATACTTGGAGGTGATCTCCTGCACTAAGTTCAGGGCATCGTCAAAGTTTCCTTTTATGGCGATGACCTTTGCCCGGTGAAGAAGAGCCTGACTGAGCTTTCCCAGGGCTATGGCTCCTTCAGGGATGAGGACGATACAGTTCAGTCCACTCGCTGCAGCATAGGCAGCAGCTGAGGCAGAGGTATTACCTGTAGAGGCACACATTATCGCCTTTGCTCCTCTTTCCAGGGCACAGGATACAGCTACCGTCATACCCCTGTCCTTGAAAGAACCGGTGGGATTTAACCCCTCATATTTGAGGTAAATTTCCAGTCCTCCTCCCAACTCCCGGGAGATGTTCTTTGCCGGAATAAGAGGGGTATTTCCTTCCAGCAGAGTAACCACAGGAGTTTTATCCGTCACAGGTAAATATTCTCGATAGTGTCTGATTACTCCTTCCCAGTGCATATTTCCTCTCCGAACCTCTGTGTTAATAAAGAATCATAGATAAAGGCTGGCTTTTGTCAAATCACGAAATTTGACAAATTCGAAATGTATATTAAAATCAAGCCAAAAAGTTAAACGAGCTATCAAGAGAGGAGGTAATGTGATGCGCATAGGCATTCTCACCGGGGGAGGAGATTGTCCTGGGTTAAACGCAGTCATCAGGGGAATCGTCGTGCAGGGAAAGAAGGAAGGCTATGAGATAATAGGATTTAAGGATGGCTGGTTAGGAGTTCTGGAGAACAGATGGGATGAGCTTACCGAAGATGATGTAGAGGATATAGCCAGGGAGGGAGGAACTATCCTCGGCACCTCTCGGACCAATCCCTTTAAGGAAGAAAGGGGTCTGGAGAGGATTAAGCAAACCTTAAAAGAGGCATCCGTAGACGTTTTGATCGCCATCGGAGGAGATGATACCTTGGGGGTGGCCAACAAGCTTTATCAGGAGGGGATTAAGACCATTGGCGTGCCTAAGACCATTGACAATGACCTTTCTGCCACCGATTATACCTTTGGCTTCGATACCGCCGTCAACATTGCCATGGAGGCCATTGATAGACTTCACACCACGGCGAAGTCACATCACCGGGTTCTGGTAGTGGAGATAATGGGTCGTCATACCGGCTGGATAGCTCTGCAAGCAGGAGTTGGCGGAGGAGCTCATATCGTATTAATTCCCGAAGCTCCCTTTGACATAGAGGAAGTCTGTCAGACCATAGTTAATCGGAAAAAGAAAGGAAAGAGCTACACAATTGTCGCCGTAGCTGAGGGAGCGAAGGCGGCCAGAGGAAGCAAGTTTCTCACCCGAGAAGTGGTAAAAGAGGAAAAGACTGACGCCTTCGGCAATATCTACTTAGGAGGGGTTGCCAGAGTGCTGGAAAAGGAAATTGCAGAAAGGACCGGAATGGAGACCAGGTCAGTGATCTTAGGACATCTTCAAAGAGGAGGAAGACCCTCTGCTTTTGACAGGTTCCTGGCCACTCGCTTTGGCATAAAGGCGATAGAGATGGTGAAAGAAGGAAAATTCGGTCAAATGGCATCTCTAAGAGGAACGGATATTGTCTCTGTGCCACTGCAAGAGGCGGTAGGAAAGAGAAAATCCGTTCCCGTAAAGCTATACGAGGAGACAGCAAAACTTCTTTGGGGAAAGTAAGCCATAAACTGTGTCTGTGATGAGAACTTCTGTATTTAGCTTCACCTGACAGGCAAGTGAAATAGTATATATTCGAGTTAGTCGGTAACGTGTGAAGAATCCTCATGTGATATGCGTGGAATCAGGAGATCGCTCTCACTCCTGACCGTCAAGAGGTAAAGACGCCATCTAAGACGATGGGTGGAAAACAGACAAACCCTTGATAAAGTTGGCAGTCCAACTTCCTTAGTCTCTCTACTTGCAAGAGCCTTTCTGACAGCGATGTCCAGGCCCATTTACTAAGGCTTACTTGCAAAAACGTACTTATAGTGAATCAGGTTTTTAAAAATATAGGCTAAAAATAGGAGCTGGAAGGAGGTGGTGGGGTTAAAAAAAGGTAAATAGGTCACAAGATAGGGGTAAGGAGAGCTTTCCAGAAAAGAAGGGTGAAAGATTTATTTTTCTCTTTTGAAATTTTCCACAAAATGAAGTATGTCCTTAATAAGACGGTAAAAAGAAGGAGGAGCTAATGAAAAAATTATTAGTAGTTCTAATAAGTGTATTTGTATGTTTTCTGGGAGTAATTCCAGTACTCTCAGAGGATAAGCCCAGTTTCAGGACGGAAGACTATGTATATGCCACCTTACAGCAATATCAGGAGCTTACCGGAGAGAAGATAGTAAAATTCCACGAAGCCCCTATGCTTAAAGTAAGAGTAGCTGCAGGTGAACTTCCTCCAGTGAAGGAAAGAATCTCCGAAGAACCCTTAGTGATCAAACCTGTGGAGAAGGTCGGGCAATATGGAGGAACTTTGCGTGTGGGTTCAGTAGGTATAGCAGGGTGGACCGATTTTACCGACGCGCGGTGGGCAGGTATGTTGAGGGTAAATCAGAACTCCACTAAGGAACTTCCTTATATAGCTAAGGGCTACAAATTCACCGATAATAATAAGACTCTTACCCTTTATTTAAGAAAGGGTATGAGGTGGTCAGATGGTTCTCCTTTTACCGCCGATGATATACTCTTCTGGTGGAATGATGTAATCCTGAATGATGAGCTTACCCCTGCAAAGCCCCAGCAGTGGATAATAGGTGGTAAGTTAGCTACCTTCGAGAGAATAAACGATTATGCACTTCGTATTCATTTTGCTCAGCCCTATCCAAGTGCAGCTTATCTGTTGGCTTTTTGGCCGGGGCGGCAACATTCATTCTTTGAGCCCAAACACTATTTGAAGAAATGGCATATAAAATACAATCCTGAGGCAAATGAACTTGCAAAGAAGGAAGGCTACGACCACTGGTGGGAAGCTTTTAGATTTCACAGTGAGTATGGTCCACGCCAGAGCGATCCTGATCTTCCGGTTGTTGGAGCTTGGAAATTGGAAAAGTTGACACCCGCTCAAAGGCTTTTCGTACGTAATCCGTATTATCCTGTAATAGACACAGCTGGAAATCAACTTCCTTATATCGACAGTTATATTAGGTCAATGGTTGGTGATCCAGAAACCTTGAAGATGAAAGTGGTAGCAGGAGAATTTGATGTTAATTGGAGAGAAATAACGGGAGAGGATTATCCTGTTCTTAAGGAAAATCAAGAGAAAGGTGGATATCGCATTATAGTGGTGGAGTATCCAGGACAATTAGTTCATTTAGGATTTAATGTGAATCATAAGGACCCTGTTAAGCGTAAAATCTTTCAGGACGTTAGGTTTCGGCGGGCGATGTCTTTAGCTATTAATAGAGAGGAGATCAATGATATCGTTTTTGCGGGAATGGGCATACCTTCTGCAGATACGCCCCATTCTTCTTGCAGTTTCTACAAAAAGGAATGGAGAAAGGCCTGGGCTCAATATGATCCGGATAGAGCCAACAAACTTCTCGATGAGATGGGATTGGGCAAGCGAGATGAGGAAGGCTATCGTCTCGGACCCGATGGAAAAAGATTGATTATCATTATTGAGTATCAAGAACGCGGGCCAAGGACGCCAGTGCTTGAGCTGGTGAAAGAATATTGGGAAGCTGTTGGAGTCAGGACAGAACTTAAGCCGGAAGAGCGCTCTTACTACTATACCCGCGTTCAGGCTGCAGAACATGATGTGGGCGTGTGGCATGCAGATAATATGCTGGAAGGTGCTCTACTTGCTTCCAAGAGTAACCAGCTGAATTTTGATGCCGAGATATCAGTTGGTAGGAAATGGTACCAGTGGTGGACTACGAACGGAGAAGCGGGCGAGGAACCGCCAGAGGATGTAAAGCAATGGTTTTCAGGTTTAGATAGGCTATTCACTCTCGCTCCCGGGACTTCGGAGTATATTAAGTTAGCACAGAAGCTGTATAGCTGGTATATCGATCAAGTTTATCAGATTGGAACAGTCGCTGAGATTAAACAGCCTATGATCATAAACAACAAATTGCAGAATGTTGCAATGGATGGGGGGATCTATACTTGGGATACTTTATATGAATATCCGTATCTACCGGAGCAGTGGTTCTTCGAAAAATAGATATAATAGTTAATCAAGGAGGCCGTCTAATCAAAGCATAGGCGGCCTCCTCATTTTAAAAAGGGGAAAATGCAGGCTTATATAATTCGGCGACTCATTTACATGTTTATTGTTTTGTTAGCAGTATCTATTCTCTCATTTATCATTGTGGAGCTTCCTCCAGGCGATTTCTTAACTTCTTATATAATGCAGTTGAAAGCAAGTGGAGGAGAAATTGATGAAGCGCAAATTATCGCGTTAGAAAAACAATATGGCCTGAACTTACCAATATATTTTCGATACTTTAAGTGGGCATGGAACATGTTACACGGAGATTTGGGGAGATCCTTTGAATGGAACAGACCAGTAGGAGATTTGTTAGCTGAAAGGTTACCTTTGACAATAATGATATCCCTTTTTAGTATATTTTTTGTGTACGCCGTAGGTGTACCTATAGGGATTTATTCAGCTATTCACCAATATTCTATTCGTGATTATATTTTCACCTTTATTGGTTTTATCGGTCTGGCTACTCCCAACTTTCTTCTTGCCTTAATATTGATGTTTAGTTTTTATAAATACTTTGGCTGGAGTCCAGGTGGTCTTTTTTCTCCCCAGTATGAGATGGTTCCCTGGAGCTTTGCCAAATTTATCGATATGCTAAAGCATCTTCCTGTTCCCATAATTGTTATCGGTACTGCTGGGACAGCGGGAATTATCCGCATCATGAGAGGATGTCTATTAGACGAGCTAAGAAAGCAATATGTTATCACGGCTCGAGCCAAAGGAGTGGGGGAGAGAACTCTTTTATTTAAGTATCCGGTAAGAGTGGCCATTAATCCTATAATTAGTACTATAGGTTGGAATCTTCCCGCTATTGTCTCAGGAGCAGCCATCACATCCATAGTTCTTGACCTACCTACTACGGGAAATATGCTTTACGGAGCATTAATGAGTCAGGATACATATCTGGCAGGAAGCACAATCATGTTTCTGTGTCTTTTGACTGTGATAGGCACCTTTATCTCTGATATTTTATTAATGTGGTTAGATCCACGTGTTCAATATGAAAAGTCGCTATGATCAAAAGAAAAGAACGAAGGAAGCAAGAAGAAGGGAGGAGGCTTCAGAGGAAAGATATTATATAGCCTCCCAGTGGCAGCTTATGTGGAGGAAATTCAAAAAGCATGAGCTGGCCATGAGTGGAGGGATTGTGTTGGTTATTTTTTACTTTATGGCTTTATTTGCTGAATTCTTCGCTCCATATGGTATACTCGAGCGTACACCCTACAGGTATTGTCCTCCCCAGAAGATTCATTTTTTTGATGAGAAAGGTCGATTTCATCTTTCTCCTTTTGTTTATGGGATAAAAAGAAAACGAGATCCAGCAACTTGGAGTTTAAAATATATTGAGGACAGGAGTAAGATACACCCTGTCTACTTCTTTGTTCATGGCCGAAAATATAAATTCTGGGGGCTATTTGAGACAGATATACACTTTTGGGGAACAAAAAACAGTAAAGTACCATTCCTTTTCGGAACGGATAGATTAGGTCGAGACCTTTTTTCTCGTACTATTTATGCCTCTCGTATTTCTCTTTCTATAGGTTTAGTAGGAGTTGCTATAAGTTTCATATTGGGC
>Ga0180301_10000462_pt1 | contig 31428 bp, 50 predicted proteins | sample GuaBasSediGuay16_FD_121797 | JGI IMG/M metagenome (GOLD analysis project Ga0180301, IMG submission 121797) | Subseafloor sediment microbial communities from Guaymas Basin, Gulf of California, Mexico - Guay16, Core 4569-2, 12-15 cm | ecosystem: Environmental > Aquatic > Marine > Hydrothermal... | reverse complement strand
CTATAATATTTTTGGTCGTAAGTTATTGTTTCCATTAATCTACAAAAGTTTCTTCTTCACAACTAATTTCATTATCAGGATAACAATGCACTACCGGTTTTCGCTTATTGTCCCTCTTGTAAACAATAAACTCTACCTTGCCGCCTTTACGCATTACTTGTTCTGCTGATTTCCATAAAGCATCGCGCCATCTTACCGCCATACTCGCCACCACCGCAATATCGTAAATACGGCGATTACCAGCAGAAGCAAAATAATAATATCATTCTGCAATAAGAAAGAAAATATTATCCGGTTATGCGGAAAATAATTATTTACTCCTGTAAGGGCATCTTTTAAAAAAAATAAACTCATTCATCAGTCGGTTTTATCCTTAATTCTGCGAATTTCTTGAATACTTTAGCCCTTAACCTTCTTATCGCTTTTTTTATCGCTCCCACTTTAAGTCTAACATAGGAATCAATCACCGCAAGTAGCCGCAACATATTTTTTTTATTTTTTCTCCGGCTTAACTAATTCCGATTTCCTTACGCATACATCGCACTTGATATTTCTATTCTTGCAGTTAAACTCAAGACAAGCGCTTCTTTCCCTGATTAACGAGAATGGTTTTCTTACTGAAGTCGGTCGCATATTACTTTTTCCTCCTGAAAATATCCCTTATCCTCGGCCCGGCTGACCTGCGCAACTTATTAAAAGTAGCCTCGCTCATCAGCTTAATCAAAGGTTTCCTTGCCCTTGCCCTCATTACCGTCATAATCGCGTCTGTCAAAAGCCTCACCATATAAGTCTTATGGTTGACCATCATAAATTCGTGGGCGATAACCTGAGATACTTCCCGACCATCCTCTAACTTATGAACGATTATCTCCATCACCGTTACCGTATTAACAACCTTGTATTCCTTATCGCCAATAGTAAGTTTAGCTAAATGGCCTTCCTTGTTAGTCTCAGTGTCGGGCTTTTTTATCTCTTCTTTTTTTTCTCCGTTTAAATCCTTATTGTTATCATCCATTCTTATACTCTTCCTTTCGGATGTCTAGTTCTGGTAAAATGCTTACGCTTCTCTACGAATTGCTGGGCATAACAGCCCATAACATAAGCATCGCCCCTGTTTGTGCTTCTGCCTAACCTGGCTTTAATATCATCTTTCGGCTCAACTTTTATCTTACCGCTTGAGCTTACAATCTCATAAGTAGGAGTGCACAAATCCTGAATTAAAACCTCATCGTGTGGAATAGAAGTCAAGCCATCTGCGAATAATTGAGATACATACCACCACATCTCTACCCTGACATTGATAAACTGGACTGCTTTCTGTTCGGTCTTAGGCTTCTCTGCTGACTGCAAACCATAAACCATATGCTTCCTCTTCTCCCCTAAAACCTCACGCATCCTATCATATACGCCCTGGCCTAAACCTATCTTGTCTATTACTATCAAATCCGACTTAAAGGTATTTGCGTTTATAACAATCCTGCCAGCTGTTTTCATTGTATCCTTTTCGCCGGATATATCCTGAGACTTTATCTGGTAGCCTTCCATATTGTAAATCACGGTATCATCGCCGCCTGCGCCAATATCAGCTACCGTTATCCTGCCTTCCGGATTAAACCTCAATATGCGGTTTACACTATCCCTGACCCATAGGGCTTTAATTACTGTATGGGAATCCTCTAAAGCATCCCAAGAGCCGTATAAATAAGCTTCTAAGAGGTCTGGCCGGTGTTTAAAAGCCTCTTTCAAGTTATCTATATAGTTCGCGGCAAGGAAAGGATTATCGCCTGGCAGGGCTTGTATAAATTTCTTTCGCGGATGTTGTTGAGTAATAAACTCTGACTTTAAATAACACTCGCCCGGATTAGCAGTAAAGAGCATCTTATAAGGCAAATCCTGATTATTTATTTTAAGCCTGAGTGTGCCTTTAAGCATCCCGTAATCATCCCTGGTAGTCTCTTCGCTTTGGTCTATAAAAATAAAAGCGTATTCTGCGGAGTTAAATTTCTCAATCACCCCTTCCGCATCAAGGCCACCGTAATCTATCTTGACTGTTTCATCTATGATAATCTCTTGACTCTGCTCTTTTATTCTATACAAATCAACAGGAATAAATTTCTTCCAAGTTTCTAAAGTAGTATCCTTAAAATGCTTTGCTTTTTTCCTACCCATAAAACCAACAGGAATAGGATATTTGCGGGGTTTGAGGTTGAATTGGTCTATTATCTTTCTTGCTTGCCTATAACACCACCGGCAGGCTAATACTGATTTTCCCCCACCCTTAGCACCACCATAAAGAAGTTCATCAATATCAGGGTCATCAAGCGTCTCTAAAGCCAAGATTTGCTTGTCGGATGATACCCAATGAATCTTAGGGTTTTTCTTCGGTATCTGATCCAGCTCTGGTAATTTCAATCGTTTCCCCTGGCTCTTTTTTATAGCGTTCAATTATAATTACTGGCGGTGCATTGACAATAATACCGCCCTTAGTGCCTTCTAACTCATCCCTTGCCGCTTTAATTGCTTCCGTAGCAGCTCCAAGTTTAAGTTCATAAATAGGGCTACCATCCTTTGAATAACCTTTAATCGTCCAAGTAAGAGCTTCTGTAAGGATTTTTTGTAAATACCTGACCCTGTGTGCTTTATTGGCAATCGGGATTTTCGCAATACTCTTTTCAAAGCGCTCCTGTAGGCGTTTGATTAGAGGCCGCCATTTGCGGGAATGAGCATATTGCCAAATTGAAGTATGATTAAGTTCTTTACCAAATTCGCTTTTAATTAAATCCCTTATCTGCCGACAAGGTTTCAGTTCTACCAACCATTGAATAACCCTTACTTGCTCTTCACGAGTCAGCCGTTTTTCTACCTCTAAACTCCGCTTTTTGATTAGGCTTTTCGTTGGGTTCTTGTTGGGTTTTATTAAGCTTCTTTTTTGGGCTGATTTCATAAGTAACCTTTAGTAATACCGGCAGATGATTTGTTAAATCCCTGCTCATCAATTCTACTTTAGCAAGATCAACATTATCCTTTGCCGAGTGTTCTATTTTAAAGATTTTCTGGCCTTCGCTTGTTAAATAACTACTTTTTAAAAAACCATCTGCTGTAAACTTAAGATTATCTTTCATAATTCCGGGAGAAGCACTAAGGCTCTTTTGTTAAATGGCAGTCGCAACCGCCTACTATTATACTTTATGTTCCCCTGCGCCTCCCTACTTAAAGTGTGCCACATTCTTTAATCACCGCAAGGTAATGACAGGGAGAGCATTTATATTTCTTGTTATATCTCGCCCTGATTGCATCACACGCAACACCTAAATTCTGAACCCCGCACATTACCGCCGTCCACTCTAAATAATCAAACTCATTTATAAAAACACTATCCCTTTCTTTAAATGCCAATCTTACCAATGCAACGAATAAAGCCGGAGTTCCCGTTCTTTTTTTTTCACCATAAACAAAAAAGGCAAAAGTGGTAAACATTCGGACTCTAACGCTTACCACTTAACCCTTGCCTCTATTTAGCCAGCAGTTAAATTAACAATTACCTCTTCTTCTTCCTGCCTTACGCCCTCTGCCCTTTCGGGCTGAATACTTATAAGGGCCTGTACCATCCCTTCTACCCCTTGCATTGCGTCCCATACTTTCACCTCCTTATCTCCTCGTCAATTATATACTCTATCTTTATACCATTCCGCGCAACCTTAAACACCCTTTGCTTCGGGATACTGACAATTACGCCCTTATCCCCGGTATTAACCATAAAATTTTGGGCGTGTGCAAGTTCCCTTTTTTGGAATATGATATTCTTTCTCTAAAAAGAATTGTCGAACAGCCATATTAACCTATCACAAACCCCCTGGCCTTCTTCCTGGCTTCAAAATCCAAATCCTCGTCTTTTACTTTGGCGTATTTCCTGCTGTTTAAAAGACCTATGTTAATAAGCCGTCTTATGATATTAGATTGGCTCTTATTACACTGAACCGCTATTCTCTTGATTATTTCCTTCTGCCAAAACCTAATTAACGCCTGAACTCTTTCAAACATTGTTCAACTCCTTTCTCGTTAAAATTAAAATACTTCTTGGCCCGCTTATGCTCTTTTAAATAATCTTTAAGCTGTTCTATCACATTATAAACCCCTGCTATCTCTTCCTTCGTAAGACAAGAAGATAAATCCTTACAAGGAGGGCAATAATTAAGGCTTTTCCTGTCCATAATCAATATAGAAACCAACAATGTCATTACAAGAAAAAACACTAAGACGCTTCTCTTGCGCTTCCATAACCAAACCAAACCGGTTGAACCATCCTTGTTCTGCCAGCAGGCAGCAAACAAAAAAAGCGAAAAAATAATCCAAACCGCCATAACAATCTTAAAAACTATGTCTTCCATCTCCTCCTCCTCTTCCAGTTATAAATTCTTATATTCAACTCCACCGCTATCAATATAGGCAATAACAGAATATATAATGTCCAGAATAACACTCTCATAAATATATCAATCAACTTTTCCTTGTTGCGTTTTACCCACTCCCATAAGCATTTAAGCAGGAATAAAAAACTTATTAGGCCGGTAAAAACAACAAACGGCTTTCTATTAGCAAACCACCAGGCCTCAAACTTATCTGACCCGCTATACCACCAATCTAATAATACTTGTCCATTAAGAATGGAATTTTCCATAGACCACTTTAAAAATTTTTCGGATACCCCTATCCTTATTTTCTTTTTCATTTTACCTCCCTAAATTCTCCATCATGCAACTCATACCAAGTATCTTCTTTTATTTCCCTACCATCTATCTGGGCGGATTTTACGCAAATAGGTTTATATTCAGCATCATATTCAGCGAGAGTAATCCAATTACCTTTCTTACCTTTAATTTTTCCATTTATTCCAATATTAGCTCCTACACTATTTTGACCATTTAATTCGAGTTGAGACTCATCACCAGAGCTGGCGAGTTGAGACCTATTACCAGAGCTGGCGAGTTGAGACCAATAACCAGAGCTAGCGAGTTGAGACTCATTACCAGAGCTGGCGAGTTGAGACTCATTACCAGAGCTGGCGAGTTGAGACCAATAACCAGAGCTGGCGAGTTTAGACCTATAACCAGAGCTGGCGAGTTTAGACCTATAACCAGAGCTGGCGAGTTTAGACCTATAACCAGAGCTGGTGGTCTTTTTACTCTTACAAACCTTCAAGAGAAAATTAACCGACGCTTCCACAAATTGTGTTAAAGACAATTTTGTACCAATTTTAATTTTAGTCGTAGCAATTTTGCTATCTTCTTTAAGGCGGTCAATTTTACCCAATGCTTCAGCTTCGCTGAATTCACTATCCCATAAATCATAATAGTTAAGAACATCTAAAGGATTAGTGCATAAGTGAAAACCGCTTTCGCAGACTTTAACTTTATCAGTCTCATAAGTTTTGCCTTCTTCAAATTTAAAACCCCTGCAAATCATTCCCTTTTTATATGCCTTGTAACCTTTAATCTTTTTCATTTTACCTCCCCTTGTCATCATCCGATAATTTCTTTATGCGAAGGATATAACACATATCCCATTTCCCGCCACTCAGCAGCGTGGGCATTGCATACTTTCATCCCATTAGTCCGGCACAAAATCGTAATACAGCCAGAGTATTTGCACCACCGGCCTGCCCTGTAAGTCTTTGGCATGTTTTTAGCGTTCCCTAACAAGCTCTTCATTATCTTAACTTCAGCAAAGTTAAGCATTTCGAGCCTCCTTGCCCATCCCAGCTATTATTGTTTTTATTGATTGTGCTGCTGATTGATTTTTCCATTCCTGCCCCTCCCTGATATTCTGTTCCGCAAAATATTCTTCGCTTGCTTTTTTAACCGAAACGATAAACCAAGCCCAATTATCTCTCACCTTTTCTTGGTTATTAACAAAGTATTCACAAACTTTAGCAACCACCTTTTCGGGTAAATCAAACCCACACTCTTTTTTGAATCTGTTAAGCAAGGCATATATATTAAACCCCTTCTTATAAACAGTTTTTAAAAGACCAGTGTTTTTTTCAGAAAAGACAGTCCAGTAGGGCTGATTCTTTTCTTTATCTTTATCTTCTTCTTCTTCTTTATCTTTATCTGCGCCTCCCTTTGGAAATCCCAGGGATTTCCTTGGGATTTCCCTCTTTGGTATATAATTCGTCTTTGTTTCAAACTCCTCAAAATAACAGTAGTGCTTATTATCTTTAAACTTAGGAAAATTATTTTTTATTTCTTTTAAACATTTTTGGAAGGATTTTAAATTTAACCTGCTTCTTAATGCCTTTCTCAAAACAATGTCATTTTTGGGTATTTTATTGTAGGTATCAGCCGCCAAAAGTATCAGTTTGACATAAATTAACTGTGCCGGCTCACTCATAGACCACCAACGAGGGTCATTTAAGAGGCGCTTTTCCAGCTTAACAAAAACGATATTTTTATATGGCATTACTTACCCCTTTTTCCATTAAACACCTATCCTTATGTTCACACCTTGAACAACCTATCTCGCTCTTGACATAAACCACTTAATCAGTTCTTATGTAAACAAATCTTTCAATATATTCCCTATTCTTCGTAAATATAGGAATTTTTAAATCTTCTTTTCCATTAACTAAACAGAAACCTCTTCTACGGAATGTAGGGTAGTCGTTAAAATTTATTCCTTTTTTTTGAAAAAGCATTTCTTGAATATTATTACAACTTTTTAAATGAAGTTGTTGATGGGAAAAATATTCCCTTCCCGCCATTTGAACCGCATTACGAAAAGCATCTATTTGTCTCCAGATAAAATAATTAACTATTTCATCTTTAGGAATAGAAAAAGCCCTACTATCAAAGCAAACTTCTCTCCCATATAATTTAGAAAAGAAAGCACTTGCTAATGAAGCAGAAATTGAAATAACTTTTCGTAAATCATAACCGAACCAAGCATCTGTATTTATTGTTTGGTAATCTGTTAATAAAAAACTAACTTCGTCAGATTGTGAGTAACAAAAATCACACCCTTGTATATCTTTAATAATAGCTTTAGTCATAGCAATCATTTGTTCGGTAAATTCCCTTGACCAGTTTTTACCGAAACGTTTTCGTGTGATAGTATGAAAAGCTCTACCATCTATTCTTACAATAACTGGTATTCTTCGAGGTAGAGAAAAGGCATAAACCTCCTCATATCGTTTCATTCTTTCGCCGATGTTTAATCCATCTTTTTTCATTTTCCTCAAAAGTATAGAACGGCTGTTTTTCTGTTGGTATTATGGTTGTGTCGAAAAAGTTAGGCATATAATTTTTTTGTTATCTCTTTTACTACTGACACGGAAACAATGTTGCCAAGTGCTTTATATCTTTGTGTTTCTGCAATTCCTTTTCCTTCGTTGCTTATAAGAAGCCCTTTGACATTCTCAAAGATAAAAATAGGGGGTTTACATTCTTGAATAATGCGTATGGCCTCAAAGAATAAACCACTTCGGCTACCTCCAAGACCCTTTCGTTTGCCAGCGATTGATAAATCTTGACAAGGGAAACCGAAAGTAATGAGGTCAATTTTTTTGAGTGCTTTTCCATTAATTTTGCAGATATTTCCAAGTTCAATTGCATTTGGGAAGTGTTGTTTGTAGATTTTCATCGCATATTTATCTATCTCTGAAAAATAATGTTTATTAAATTCAATTCCTGCTTTCTGTATTCCTAACACAAAACCACCGATACCAGAGAACAAATCCAAATAGTTGATTCTCATACCGCCATTTCCATTTGCCCCTGGTTAATTACCTTTTCTAAATCCTCAACCCGTTTTAGTTGCTTGCTACAATCCCTAATCATACTTCTAGCTTTGGCCTCTCGCTCCAAAATAGACTCTTTCAGTGCAGCGATTTCCTCTCTATCATTCGTTACTAAAGGGATGAACCAGTAACCTTTGGAGTTATGGCTGCATAAATGCCCTTCGTGTATTAATTCGCTGGCTATGCGTCGGAAATACCTATCTTTCGCCTCATAAGACTTGAATGTTCGATATATAAAAATAAACGGCAGGATATTTTCGCGGGTTTTTGCGTTTCGGAAACCATTACAATATTTTTCAAACCAGTCTAATACTTCCTGTTTGTCTTGTGGGTTGACCCTATCCATTTCTACCTCCTAATTTTACGCGTTTGTCGGATGCGCGCCCCCCGGATAATTAGTTAAAATGGTCCTTCTTCGGGCGATTGCTGTTCTTCATTAAGAATATACTCTGAAATTACTACTTTTGCCCTCTTGTGATACTCATTCGGTGCTTCGTGAGCAATGCGGATTCTGCAGGGCTTATAAATCCAGTTGTTGCTATCCCATTCTACCTCCTGACCTTCGTATGGCTCGCCGATACAATGCAAGAAATGTTTTGTTCTACCCAATATTTTAGCTGCTGAACTATTTGAAGAAGGAATAAGAATATTATCCCAAATCCAGGCTTTATTCTGATATTCTCCCTCGGTAATCATTAACTTGATACTTATCAGAGGATCACCGTTAAAAGAAGTTTTATCAACGACTTCTACTATCTCGACCTCATATACTCCCTCTGGCGGTAAAACATAACTTCCCTGCTCTTGCACATTTGCCATATTTACTATCCCTTTCATTATTTTTTACCTCTCTTTTTTCTTGTTTCCACTTTCTTTTTTAATTCTTCCTGCATTTTTGCTTCTTCTTTTTCAAGCAGGGGAGCGACTTTGCTATACTGTAAATGTTGTTGTTCCCTGCGCTCTATGTATTCCCTTTGCCTCTCTCTAAAGCGCTCCTCGATTTTTTTTGTCATTGATTTTTTGCTCATTTTGCCTCCTTGTAAAAGGTATGTTGCCCTATTTTAACTGTAACCAGCATTTCCTTTGCCCAATACGGATAACCATATCTTTCAATGTTTTCATAGTGAGTCGCACCCAGAGTAACATCGTAGCCATTTTGATAAAATACCTTATCCAAAATATTTTTAGCCATAATTTCATATTTAACCCCCTGGTTTTTGACGAAGTTATTAAGGTCTTTTCTTTTTAAAGCGACACAACCTAATGGCAAGCCTTGCTCAATTCGGTTTTTATAGCAGCAGGCTACTGCATACATGCCGATATAACCTTCTGACACGGCTTCTGCGATAATTCCTTTCCACAAATCTTCAGGTGGAGTTATTTCCGCATGGCAAAGCTGGTGCGTAGCAAGCATAAAAATAAACAGCAGAATAATCACCCCGGCCACAAACCAAAAGATAGAGCCAGGGTTTAACCTCGGCTTGTTTGAGAATTGGGGGTAAAGATTATCGGATAATTTTAAGGCGTTCATTTATGACCTCCACAAAAAAATTCCCCGGCTGCCTTGCGAGCATAAAAAAAATCCCGCGTCCAAAAAGGACTCGAGATTTTAACCGGGGATTGTTAATATTTTTCTTACCACTCGCAAGGTCTTTATTCTGCATAATTACCCCACTAAATAAAAAAACCGCGTATCTTTCGATATGCGGTTAATGTTAAAAAAAATATGCTAATTTTGTTAAAAAAACGAAAGCGGATACCACAAACAATGTGATACCCGCTTTTAGGACTATATGCGAATTACGGACTAAAAATGAACATCGTCCGACGATATATTATAGGAAGTTGCTCTTATTTCCTTCTTATGTCCTTATGATAGTCTATAATGAGGATTTGGCTGGTTTGGTAAGTTTTTTGACTGGCTATTTGAAACTTACTTATGACTCGTGCCTTGTGACTTTGTGACCTGCTCTTCTGACCTAATAACACAACTTCCACCCTGAATCCTGATAATCTTTCCTCCAACCAGGCCATCTGCAATCAGTTTACGGGCCCTCCTGATTATCCGGCTAAAGGTCTGCTGAGATACCCTCATTGACCTGGCAGCCTCTTTCTGGGACATACCTATAAAGTCAGCCAAACGCACTGCCTCAAGCTCATCCTTGGTCAGCTCGGATTCATCAGGCCTGCCGGGCCTGCCGCGCGGGCTGAATTGGCTAATTTTGGGGTCCTGGCGCACAACACGGAATTTCTTGGTCCGGCCGCGTTTTTTCTTCATAATTTTTCCTCCGACGGTAACATTTTACCTAAACTTACTTACTTTTAACGCCTGGGTTATTTTGAGTTCCTACTCATTATTCTATTCTAATCGAAATCTTATTTTTTGTCAAGTAAATAAGTAACCACCCAAATTAATGCTTTTTATGGTATACTTTGTTATATGGAAATCAAACCCAAACTGGAACTTAAAAAGCAGCTCATTCCTGAGCTGGCGCAGTCCTTAAATATCCTGGCTCTGCCGCTTCTGGATATCCGCAACCTCATTGAAAAAGAGATGCTGGATAATCCCTTTCTTGAGGAGGCACGCAGAAAAAACCCCCTCCTCTACCCTATCGCAGCCTAATTTAGGGCCCAGCAGCCTAGATATCCGGCTTAGCTTTATCACTAAAAAGACCGGACTGCAGGAGACGTTACTGCGGCAATTAGGCATGTTTACTGAATGCGATGAAGAGTTCCATATCGGTGAGGAAATTATCGGAAATATTGATGATAACGGCTATCTGAAAGCCACCCTGGAAGAGATCTGCGCATCCCTGCAAATACCTGTAAAAAAGGCAGAAAAAGTGCTCAAATTAATCCAGCAATTTGAGCCTCCAGGAGTAGCTGCCAGGGATATTGCAGAATGCCTGCTTATCCAGTTAAAATTAGCTAATGAAAACGACCCTCTGCTTAAAGCAATTGTTCAAGAACACTTGGATGATGTAGCCAAAAAAAACTACAACAAAATCGCAAAAAGCCTGGGTGAGCCTTTAGAGAAAATCGAACCCCTGATTAAAATGATCCTGCGGCTTGACCCTAAACCCGGCCGCAATTATTCAGCTGAAGAAACCCAGCATGTTATCCCGGATATACAGATTAACCTGAAAGAAAAAGATGAAGATGAAGATGAATTCGTAAGCGATAACCGCGCGATTAAAATCACCATAAATAACGAAGACCTGCCAGACCTAAAAATCAGCGAGACTTATAAACAGATGTTGGAAGGAAAAACCATTGACCCTAAGACTAAAGAATACCTGAGTACCAAACTGCAAAAGGCAATGGAACTTTTAAGGGCGATTTCAAGAAGGCAGACAACGCTACGCAGTATTGTGGAATTAGCAGCGCAGATCCAGGAAGAGGCAATTAAGGTGGATTTCTCGTTTCTGAAGCCGCTCACCTTTGCCAAGGTAGCGGAGAAACTAAAAATCCATGAATCTACGGTTTCCCGGGCAGTGATGAATAAATATGTCAAGACTCCCAACGGCTTGGTAGCGCTAAAAGATTTCTTTACCAGCAGCCTGAACACTCAAAGCGGACAAACTATCTCCTCAAATTATCCGAAGAGACTGATTTTGGAATTAATTAATAAGGAAGATAAAAAACACCCGCTAAGTGACAAAGAAATCCGCAAGATCATTTCCCAGCAGTATAACCTGGATATTTCCCGGCGCACCGTAGCCAAATACCGCGAAGAACTCAAAATCCTCTCCACCCCCTATCGCAGAGAGCGTTAATTGGGGACGTTTCTATCGCAAATTACCCCTTACCACTCAAAGAGTTACAACAGCATCAAATTAATTAAATCTCGACTTTGGCTAATCGTAAAACCTTACTAAGACCAGTTTTGAATATTTCGATGCTCTCATAACCCTATATGCATCAATGAGTAACTGCAATGGGAAACGTCCCCATTATTTATTCTGATTTTTGTATGCAGAGAGTTCTTGGCGAGTGAGTGCGGCTTCTTTTCTCTTACCTAATTTTTCCTGGCAGACAGCCAGAGCTTCTAACACAGCTTTATAATAATCAACATTCCTCACTTCTATATTTTTATTAACCTTTTCCTGGGGAATCGAAGCTGCCTTTAAAAAATAATCTTCTGCGCGACCGTAATCCTTTGCTAAAGCATAAATCATTCCCAAATCATAATGCGCTACGCGATTATAGGGGTCAATCTCTATGGCTTTTTCATATGTTTCTATAGCGCTTTCTCTATCATCTAGCTGCTTATAAGTATAACCCAACCAGTTCCAGGCTTCACTCAAGTGCGAATCCAGCCAAAGCGCCTTTTTATACTGCCTGATCGCATCGCTATACATGCAATAATTAAAATAACCGTCCCCCCTCACTGCAATCTGCCTAGCCATAAACGGCCGGATAAGAATCAAAAGCAAAACAATGGTCATAGAAGTACCCAATAAACGCTTACTCTTCTTCATTTGAAAACCACCCAAACCGCAAGTAAATTTATCTTCCATGATTTATCCTGCTATAAAGAAATATATTGCCACCACTATTAAAACGCTGCCGCTTAAAAGCCTAAGCCACTCCTCAATTTTGTGCACTTTCGGGCTTATGTATTTGACAATGCTGGTGAAGCTTCCGATTAAAAGAATCGGCAGGCTCTGACCCAAAGCATAGACAAAAAATAACATTATTCCGTAAAGAATCTCTCCTTTCGCAAACGTCAGGCTGGCAATAATAAAAAGCACTGGCCCGCAGCAAGGACAGGTCGGCGCCTCAAAAATCGCAAATATAAATCCAAAAAGAAACGCCCCCAGCAAGCCTTTACGCCTGCCTTCCATATTCTTAAATTTATTCAGCCAGGGGAATTTGAAATTAACCAACCCCGCCATTTGCACACCGATGAACAACGCAAGTCCACCGATTATATAATAAAAATACCTGCTCCAGCTGATCATGTAATCCATGGTCCTGACAAGCAGGCCGAAAACAATACCTAAAGAAGTATAAGTTAAAACTAAAGCAGAAACAAAAGTAAGCGTAAGTAAAAATGCCCGTTTTTTAGTCGTAGCCGTTCCGCTTATGTAACCGATAACAATGGGAACCCTAACAATAGTACAGGAACTCATGCTCAACAAAGCTGCTCCCCAAAAGACTATAAAGAAAGTCAACCAGGAAGCATTTTGTAAGGTCTTTATTATTTCCAGTTGTATCTGCAGGTCCATATTTATTATTTTTTCTTAACAAATAGGAGCGGAAAGACTATATCGCTGACGCAGCAAGGCAGCCAAACCGAGAGAAATAAAAATATAAATATTGCAACGTAGGAATAAAAACCCACAGGCCCTGCTGCTGCCATCAAAATATGAAAAAGCGATGCCCATGTGCTGATCAGGACGTGGCCGGCGTGCGGAACTTTTGTGGCGGGTTTAAAATATGCAATTATAATTCCTATAATAGCAAGAGGATTAATCAGCCACCATTTCTCAATAAAGCCCAAATGAATATGTCGATGAGGCAAACCCAGCAGTTTTTCTCCAATATAAGGAATAATCGAATCACTTAATGTGGCTATCCCGATTGAGCCTACGTAACCTATGATTAATAATATTAAAAGGTAAAACTTCTGCTTAGCTTTATCAAAGCTATGTCGTTTGTACATCGCTGCCGTCACCAAAGCACTTAAAAGCACATGTAAAGGATGAAAAATATAAAATATATTATAAGAAACCTTGGCCGGAATATTTCTGAAAATAATCATAATTATAATCGCGGTCACTGCTCCGAAGATCGTAAAAGGTGCATGTTCTCTTAATTCTTCCAAAATCTGCTTAAACATCTAACCCTCCACTATTTGGGGACGTTTCTACCCCTGGCAACCCATTGTTAAACAAGAAGTTACATAAAAATTAAATTTGATTCTAATCTGTTGAAGAACCGTTAATATAAAATCCCGATATTTTAAAAAGCTAAATTTTATTCAACTTGAAATTCAAATTTCTTATAACCCTTTATTTTGCAATAAGTTATAAAAGGTAGAAACGTCCCCATTATAAACGTTGGCCGACCCTAATCGAAACAAAGTTATCGCCGAACTCGGCCTTGAATATTTCTTCGGCGGATTTGCCTGAACAGTGTGTCGGCCCGGCTTTTACTATCTGCATCTTCTTAAGTTCACTAGCAATAATCCTGATCTCGCGCTTGTCTTTCTGCATCAGGTGAAAACCCCCGCCAATAAAATAAAAATCGCTCTCCGGAAACTTACTCCTGACATACTTTGCGATTTTGACAATCCCCGGATGCGAACATCCGGTAAGCACTGAAATCCTCTTCTCGCTCTTTATCACCACTGCCTGCTCGGCGATTCCCCTGCCAAAATAAAGTCCGGAAATCTCACCCGTTGCATATACATCATCAATTATAGGGGTAACTTTCTTGCATTCAATAAATTCACAGCCGCTCTTCTTAACCTGCTTTTTAAATTCCCGGCTAAAGCCCGCACAGCCATAAACAGGCATTTTCTTTTTCTCTAACACCTTCCACAATCCGCCGGTATGGTCCCAGTGGTCATGAGAAATCACCACCGCTTCGATCTTATCAAAATCTACGCCAAGCTTTTCCATATTCCCAATAAGCCAATCCCCGTTTTCTCCAGTATCAAAGAGCACTTTTCCACCAATCAAAAACGAAACCCCCCAGCCTGTTTTTAATCCGGGCTCTTGAGCCTCTTTATCAAAAAGTAGTCTTACCTGCATAGTCTATAAAATTAAATTTAAAAAACAACCAACAGCCAAAGCAATGGTAAGCATAATCAAAGCCGACTTTAACATATCCTTTAGCCCTAACTCGCGCACCAGCACTGAAAATGTTGCAACGCAGGGAAAATAAATCGCCAGAATTGTCGAGCCAATTACCAATTGTTTTACAGTTAAATCAAGCGGAGCAAGCATGCCCACAGCAACATCCTTTCTTAAAAACCCCACGATTAAGACCGGGATTGCTTCCTTAGGCAGCCCCCACAACTCGGTTAAAGCCGGAGTAAAGGCGCTAGCAATAAAGTCTACTATCTTCAAAGAATAAAGAATATTAACCAAAAGGATTCCCAAAAGCACAAACGGCAATGCCTCTTTTAAAAAACTTAACACGCGCATCCAAAGCTTTTTAACCACTGCTGTAAACTGCGGAATTCTGTAAGGAGGAATTTCAATTAATATCTCCGGGCTCATCCCTTTTAAAACCTTATTTAAAACAACGCCTTTTATAACTAAGAGGACAAAAAGCGTAGAAAAGACAATCACAACGTATTTGCCTCCGTAGCTTCCCAATATACCGATAATCATAGCAATCTGCGCCATGCAGGGAATCGCCACTGCCATCAAAGTAGCGGCAATAAATTTCTCCCTCCTGCCCTCCAGGAGCCGTATTGCCAGGGCTCCGGGAACATTACAACCCAACCCCAGAATAAAAGGAATTATTGCATATCCGTGCAAGCCAAAGTGGTGCATCACATTATCCAGTAACACCGCTAACCGCGGCAGATAACCAAAATCCTCCAAAAAACCCAATATCAGATAAAAACTGAATATATAAGGCAAGACCATGGCAATCGGAACATAAAGCCCAGTAGTCAAAAGCCCGAATGACTGGCCGAAGTTTATTTCGCCTTCAATTAGGTTTCCGATTAAAATCCGGCTCAAAAAACTACCCTCACGCATCAAAGCATTGATTTTCAACATCAAAGGCAGCCAAAGCTTTGTAAACAAGGGCTCGAATATATACCCGATAATATTCTCACCCAGAAAGCGCACTATCCAAAAACAACAATAAACCACCCCCAAGGCAATAGGAATTCCGGTAAGCGGCCGGATACTTAAATCTTCCAATCTCTCCAGTAAAGTATGGTGGTGATGACTCAGATTCTGAACGCCCTCGACAATGTTGCCTATTTTCTTCCATCTTTCGCTATCATTAGAAAAAGACACCTTAACTGCCTTAGCCTGCGGGATACACTCAATTAATTCCTTTATCCCCTCTCCCGTAAGACCGCAGGTAGAAATCACCGGCACCCCAAGCTGCTCTTCCAACTTTTTTACATCAATATAAATACCTCTATGTTTTGCCTCATCGCGCATATTTAAGACCACTACCACCGGCATACCTTTTTCCAGCAACTGTAAAGTCAAATATAAATTCCGCTCTAAATTGGTGGCATCAATAATATTAATCACTAAGTCCGATTCTGCCAACATATGTAATGCTACTTCTTCTGACTTGCAAGTCGGATCCAGGCTATAAGTCCCGGGCGCATCTATCACCACATCCTTTCCCTGGCCTACCTTCATGTATCCCTGGGTGAATTCCACGGTGGTCCCGGGATAATTAGAAACGATCACCTTTGCTCCGGTAAGCCGGAAAAATATGGTGCTCTTGCCGACATTGGGATTTCCTAATAATAAAATCTTCTTCTCACTCATTCTTTAACTTCCACAAAAATCCTCTGCGCCATGCCGTAGCCAATGGCAATTTGCGTATTATCCACCTCTATTGTCTGCGGCCCGCCCCAGATCTGGGAACTCACCTTGGTTATTTCTTTACCCGGCCTTAAGCCCATATTACACAGCTTGTTGGCCATCCCCTGGCCGCCGCGTATTTCTACGACTATCCCCTTTTGCCTTGACTGCATCTGAATTAAATTAACAATCATTTTCCCTTTCTTAACTTTCTAGCACAAATCCCCGGCCTGCATTTTTCCTTTTTGATAAATTACGCTTACCCAAATGCCTTGTAAGCCATCCGTTTTTTGCGCCTGGCCTGGAAGCAAAGTAGGTCACGTAAGGTTTAATATCTAACAAAGGAGTCTGATCGAGCATATCTACTTCCAAAAAAGTAATGGTACTTCCTTCTACCTTTTGTACCCTGACCACAGAAAACCCAAGATGATTCGGCCGGTGAGGACTTCTGATCGCAAATATGCCCCGCTGCTGGCTCTCAAGATAAGGTATACTTACAAGACTTTCTGTCTTGGAGCGGTCAAAGTAATAGATTAAAGTCAAGTGCGAAAAGCCTGCGACATCTTTAAGCCCCCTTTGGTATTCGGGAAATATTTCAATCCGGCCCGTGGCTTCTTTTTTAAACCTGCCCTGAATAGGTATTCCCGGAGTATTTTTATAAGGAGTATAAATCGGGCCAATCGGCTTTAATTTAATTTCTTTTTCCATGGGATTTTTTTATTATAACATAAGTAGTAATAAAATTATCATCGTATTTTCTAACTTTAACAGCAGAATTTCTAAAAACCTCACTTACTATACGGCCTAAATTTATTAACTTGCCTCTGTGTATCTCGTTATTGATCCTATAGACTTTATCAACCAGAGCCCTGCCTTTTTTATTTAAATCCGAAATTATAATCTTTGCTTTGGGCCTTGCCACTCTAAGCATCTCTTTAACTGCTAACTTGGGGCTGTGTACATCGTGCAACAAGTTGGCAGCGATTACCGTAGCAAAGCTGTTATTTCTGAATTTCAATCTCCCGGCATCCATTTTTAAAAATTTGACCCTATTCAGAACCTTGAATCTGCGCGCATAAATCCTTGCCACACGCTGCGGCCCTTTTGCAATATCAACCGTTGTTAGCCGAAATCCTGATTTTGCTAATGCGTAAGTCATCCTTCCCGGGCCTGTACCTACGTCTAAAACCGGCTCAGTTATAGCACCTGCCCTGGCAAGAACTTTCTCTCTTGCCGCATCCATATCATAACCGTATCTCTTAAAAAGCAGCCTGATTCTTTCATACTGCCTGAATTTACGGTAATCCTTGTTTTTTCTTTGAGCAGATTTATAAGCGCTGATTACTACAAACCCGCATTGGCCAAACCCTTTCTTAGGCTTCTGGACGGAATGTATTTTATCCGGGAGGTTAGAAAGAGTCTGAAAATAACTAAAACGGTTAAAGCCTATTGCCTTCAATAAATCCGTAACTTCCCGGACGCTAAAGAAATTAGCTCGCTTGTAAAAAACGCTTTTCTTCCTGCGGTAATATTTTCCCAGGAAGCTTTCTTTATCAATGATAGCGATAATAATCCTGCCATTATCCTTTAAAAGCCGGTAGGCTTCATCTAAAGCCTTTACCGAGTCCTTAACAAAACATATGGTAATTATAATAGCAACGTAGTCAAAAAAAAACCTTTAAAAGGGAGTTTCTCTGCCCTTGCCTGACGAACCTTTATTCCCCTCTTGCGGGCAATCTTTAGCATATTGGCTGAGGTATCAATTCCATTTTTTATTCCCAGTGAAGAAGCAAACCTGCCTGTGCCTACCCCTACCTCAAGCCCTTTGCCTGATTTCGGTATTACTTTTTTTAAAGCCGCAATTTCACAAAGATAAGCAAATTTATTTCTTTCATACCAGGCGTCATACTTTTTATAATAACGCTCAAATATATTCTTCATAGACCCAAATTGCCAAGCCAGCCGTCATAAAAGCGCTTTAGATGTTCATATAATTCCTTATCCATGGTATTCTTTATAACATCCTTTTCATGAAAAGAATACCTGTAGTTTGCGCAATAGTTTAAAATAATATCCTTTGCCTGATTTATTTTTTTGGACATCTCCTCGCAGTGCTTTTTATCTTGCTCAGGGCAGCGGTCAGGATGGTATTTATTAATCAGCTTGCGGAAGGCTTCTTTAATCTCTTCAATGCCCGCCTCCTCGCCTAATCCTAACAATTTCCTTGCTTCGTCAATTTTTTGAAAATTTGCCATCTTTTTTATTTATCTCGATAGATTCGATTAAAAACTCTTTTTCAAAATTTATACTGATACTTTCGCTATTGCAGCGCGGGCACTTTATCGTAGGCGTGGAAATAAATAAACTGCTTTTGCAGTCATGACAAATAAGCAATACCTTCAGAGGCTCGATATTTAACCTCACATCCTCAAAACCGCTACTACGGGAAAGCTCCTGATAAGAATTTCGCAAGCCCTCTTTACTTACGTGGCTTAAAGGGCTTAACCTGACATTAACGCTGACCTCCCCGTCAACCTTTTCTTTATTAAACTTATTCCTCAGCGCTGAAATAATTTCGTTTACAAAAGCCGTTTCGTGCATACGCAATCCTCCTCCTCAGAATTTTACTAAGTTTTTCTTTAAAGGTGCGGCTGGATTACCTTGACGATATCTGACTTCGGGACTACTCCGATAATCTGCTCTACGATTTCGCCGTTTTTAAATACCGATAGTGTCGGTATGCTCATGATACTGTATTGGGAGGCGACATTAGGCGCCTCATCAACATTTAACTTACAGACCTTTAGCCTATCTTTGTATTCATTAGCTACTTCTTCAACTGCAGGTGCAACCATGCGGCAGGGTGCGCACCACTCTGCCCAAAAATCCACCAGACAGGGAACCTTTGATTCCAATACCTCACTCTTGAAGTTTGCGTCGTTTACCTGGACTTCCATAACCAAACCCTCCTTTTTTTATCTTTGACATATACCATTATCCGAACACGGCGGCGTATCACACCTCTCTGTCCTTCCGCAGCATGTTAAGCCGCCCTGAGAACCAATCCTATTACTGTTTGCGCGGACATTGCTTCGTGAAAATATTTTTTCCAGTTTCTTGCTTCCGCAAAACCTGCATTTCATCTCAGGCTGCTCTCCAGCCACACCAAACAAAAATTCGCTTATCCTGGAACAATCTTTACATCTGAATTCATAAATCGGCATATTTACCACCCCTTCCTAAAAATCCCTTTCTTGCTGTTATAAAGTAAAACCGTATGCCCCATCTTGCATCCGGTATTCCTGGCAACCACCGGACATTTTACCATAAATAAGAAAAATATTGGTTTTTTCTCGTTTGATAAGGATTCAAAGTTGCCCTGGCCCTTGCTGATTATCATATCCGCAGTTTTAAAAACAGCTTTAAACTTACCTGAACACAAATTCAGGATCGTGCCCGGGGCGTCTGTGCCGTTAGAGATAATTTTTGCAATCCGATTTATCCCGCATTTTTTAGCGTCTTCTAAAAGCGCGTCGTTAATCACCGGTTTTTCTTTAACCGCATAATCAATGGCCTTACCCGGATACAAATTATTTATTTCTTCTATTAAAACCCGGTCAAAAACAACTTCACCGCAGTTATCCGCTAAATAGAGGATCTTATGCGCCTTTTTTAAAGCGCTCTTAAATTCCGCGTAGTGGAAGATTGATTTTTTTGCCACGCGCCTGCTTTCTTCAGAGAGAATCTTTTTTAATTCCGCCTCTACATCCACATTGTTCTTTACCCCGAAATCAATCACATTTCCGGCAATTGCCAGCTCTATTGCGCATAGAAGCCGGTCTTTTGAATGCGCTACCTTGTTTTTTAACTTAGGGTAAAGACTTAAAGCAAGGCGGTTGCTTTTTTCTTTTATTTCTTTATAAGGGTCGCCGTTGGAAGAGATTTTTTTCAATAAGGCATAGGCATTGCGCGCTATTTCAGGAGGATTGGATGCAAGCGAAAGCTCAGGAATCAGCCTGGCAAAATTATTAATTACCTTCTTTTGCGCCTTATCCGTAGCGCGCATAATCCGCGCCCCCTCTAAGAGCTGCCGGAAAAAACAGGGAATACAATCTAAATAACTTTTCATTATTCTATTTTTTATCCTGGCAGGGCTTTTAGTGCTTTGTTTTGCCCCTTCTGCTTAAAGTATCAGCATCGCTTAAAGAGACAACTTCCTTCAAGCGGCCCTGGCCATAGACAGAGACTATCTTGATGTTTTTACAGGAAGTTGAAAACAAATCCTTTATTTTAAAAATTTCCTCTTTGGGTAAGGCTGTAATACTGCAAGGCCTTAAGGGGGTATTGACCTGGATCTCATCGGGCTTGATATAATTCGCCAGGTAAATAAATTTATTCACCTCGCCTTTATTGCTGTTTAAAAAATTTGAACCCGGCTGCGAATAGGGGATAAACATAATTTGTAGAGCCAGCCTTCCTTGATAACCTTTCTTGAATTTTTTTATCCCGTCAACAATATCGGTAAAATCTATTTCCCTTAGCGGCCGGTTTATCTTTTCTAAAAGTTCTAAGGAACAGGCATCAAGTTTGGCAACCACAAAATCTGCCAGGCTTAATTCCTGTCTAACTTGATCTTCTTTGATCAACGCAGAATTAGTCAACACTGCAATCGGCGCCTTGCCCAGGGCCTTGACTTCCTTGATTGCCTCGCCCAAATTTGCTGCCAGCGTAGGCTCTCCCCTACCGGAAAAAGTAATGAAATCTATCGGCGTATCAAGAGGCAGTGTTTTTATCTCCGCTAAAACTTTTTGCGTTGGGACATAAGTTTTTCTCTCTGCGCTATGCTCTTTTGCGGGGCCCAACTGGCAATAGACGCAGTCAAAATTACAGATTTTTCCTTCCTGAGAAAGTAAATCTATGCCCAGAGAGCTGCCTAACCTCCAGGAGGCTACCGGCCCGTAAATATATTTATATTTAGACATAATCCTTCCTATAATCTTAAAAGGTAATCGGCTATAGCGCGGTATAAAGTACTTACTGCCAGAATCGAACAGTGCAGATATTCCTCAGGCACGCCCTTTAACTTCTTGATCACTTCTGCCGGAGATATTGATAATGCCTCTTTAATTGTCTTACCCCTAGCCATACTCGCAGTCATCGCTGCGCAGAATCTGGTTGCTTCGCAGCCCTGGGTATAATATTTTACTTCAACTAACCTGTTATTTTCAATAACTAAACAGATCTCCATTTCATCTCCGCAAAGCCCCTTCATATAGGCTGCACCGCTTGAGTCATTCATCCTGCCAAGAAAGCTAGGATCACTAAGGACCTTTGCTATTGCTTTTGGATAAGCGCCTAAATCCGCTTTATTCTCTTTTTTCCCCATAGTTCTATGCTTTAGCCTTGCAGGGCTTCCCAAATTTTAATCACTTCCTGCTTAACTTTTATATCTTTATATTCCGGTATGGTCTTTGCTTCTACCATTGCCTCAACTACTGACTTATCAAAGCTGATTTTTCCCAGCAAAGGAATATTATTTTTAAGGCAATGCTCTTCTATTTCTTTAGACATCTCTGGATTTAAGTCATGCTTATTAATCACTAATTTAACCGGCAGCTTAAAATGCTTTGTAACCTCGATTATTCTTAAGGCATCATGCAGGCCGGATAATGTCGGCTCTGTTACTACCACTGCGCAGTCTATCCCGGAAAGCGAAGCAATTACCGGACACCCTATTCCCGGAGCTCCATCAATAATCACCCAGTCGCAGTTTCGGCTTTCTGCCAATTCCTTGGCTTTTTTGCGCACCAGGCTGACCAGCTTGCCTGAATTTTCTTCGGCAATACCAAGTTTTGCGTGCACCATCGGGCCAAAGCGGGTCTGTGAAACAAACCATTCCCCTGATACATTCTGCTGCATTTTTATGGCCGCAACGGGGCAGATATGGCTGCAAAAAGCGCATCCTTCGCAGGCCACTGAATTAACTTTAAAATCCTCACTAATTGCATTGAACCTGCAGGCAACAATACACTTGCCGCAGCGCTCGCAGATTTTTTTATCTATAACTGCGCTCATCCCGCTCTTAAATTCCTGGCGCTCTTTGATATCAGGGGCCAGGAGTAAATGCAAGTCTGCAGCATCCACATCGCAGTCTGCCATGACCTTGTTCTTGGCTAAAGCAGCAAAAGATGCAGTAAGAACAGTCTTACCGGTGCCGCCTTTTCCGCTGATAATTACAATCTGTTTCATAAGTTTTTTAACATAATACAGGCGTTATAAACCACCTGAATATTATTTTCCTGGCAAAATTTTATTGCCTGATCACTTTCAGCACCCGGCTGCAGCCAGGCCTTTTTTATGCCTTTGTTCAAACACTCCTTTAAAATATTTTCAGTAACTGCAGGAGGGGTTACAAAATCAACCACATCTATTGCCACAGGAATATCGCTTAAGGTCTTATAACACTTATGCCCTGCTACGGATTCTATATTAGGGTTTACCGGATAAACCTGGTAACCCTTCCCCACCAGCTTCTTAAAAATCTGGTAAGCGTATTTACTCTCGTTCCTGAAAGAGCCGATAACTGCGAAGTTCTTTTGTTTTAAAAAATCGTTAACCAGGTTTTGCATTTTTTATAGTCTCAAAAATCCCCCGAAACTCCTTGCGGTACTCTGGAAAAGCCTGAACCAAAGCTTCTCCTTTGGAATAAACCTGGGCTATTTCTTTTTTAAAGGGGACCTTCATTAATATCGGGATTTTTTCTTTTTGGCAATATTTTTCGGTTTTATCATTGCCTAAATCAGCGCGGTTGATTACCACCCCAAAAGGAATCTTTAGCTTCCTTAATACTTCGACTGCCAAGACTAAATCATTTAAACCAAAAGGCGTGGGCTCAGTAACCAGTATAGAATAATCGCTTTCTTGAATTGAGGCAATAACCGGACAAGATGTGCCTGGAGGGGCGTCGATGATTACGGTTTTTTCTGGATTTATCTGCTGCTTTACCTGGCGGATAAGCGGCGGAGACATTGCTTCGCCAATATTCAACTTTCCGTGAATAAAGTCCATTTGAATAGAACTTCCGTATTCTATTGCCCCGATTTCCCTGTTTACTTCTTTGATTGCATTCTCAGGGCAAAGAGCCGTGCATGCGCCGCAGCTATGGCAAAGCTGTTCGAAAACCAGAATATTTCCTTTTTTATTATTATCTGCCGGCGGTAAAACCGCTAAGGCATTATAGACACAGATCTGGGCGCATTTTCCGCAAAAAGTGCATTTTGCTAAATCTATTTCAGGAACCAGCACATGGGCTTTTTTGCGCTCTTTTATTGCCGGCTTTAAAAATATATGCGCGTTTGGCTCTTCTACGTCACAATCAATAAATTGCACATTTTCAAGCGATAAAGCCAGGCTAACGGCAATCGTAGTCTTGCCGGTTCCCCCTTTTCCGCTGGCAACTGAAATAATCATGGATTTTATATGATTTGGTGGTAGGCGATTAATATTTGCTGAAATTCGCTGTTATCCCTGCTGACTGCGAAACCTTTCTCAGTTAAATATTTCTCTATATCCGATAAGCCGGTCTTACCGACCTGGTGCGTTCTTCCTTCCTGCTTATGAATCTTATCCATTAAGCTTAAGCCTTTTTCAGTAAAATCGGCGATGATAATCTTTCCTTCAAAACTGACTATCCGGATTAATTCGTCAATGACTTTAAAGGGGTTTTCCAGGTGGTGCACGGTATTGATAGAAAAAATCAGGTCAAAACTCCTGTCTTTGAAACTCAAGTGTTCGGCGTTTTCAATCCTGAAATTCACCCTATCTTTGAGGCCGAAGTAATCTAAATTCAGCTTGGCGAATTTCTGCTCTTCCTCGGATAAATCAATACTGGTAAAACGATAACCTTCTTTGGCAAGCTCAAGGGCAAAATGCCCCTTGCCGGTTCCCACCTCTAAGATATCGCCGAAAATTGGCTGTGATTTATCAAAGATAAATCTTCTTTCCTTTACGATATCATAGCCGAGACCCTTATAAAAATTCTGGCGCTCTAAATAGCGCTGGTGATTTTCTAGGGCTTCTTTTTGCAAGGCCTTTTTTATCCCCGGACCATCCTTGTGCCGCAATCCGGGCAATTAGTATTATAACAAGGCACCCCAGCCTGGTGCGTTACTTTTTTTCCGCAGCTGGGACAGACGCAATTGCCTCCTGGGCCGGCACCTGCACGGTTGCCACCCAAACGGCCTCTTCCTGCACCCCTACCCATGCCTCTTCCTCGGCCAGTTCCTGGGCCTTGTCCTCTCGGGCCTGTTCCATCTCCCCATGGCATATCAACCTCCTGGTAAAGATAGTGCTTTATTAGGACACTGCTCTACGCAAACACCGCACTCAACACATTCATCACTGACCACTGCTTTGTCGTTTTTAATTTCTATTGCTTTAACCGGGCAAATATCAACGCAGCTTGCGCAGCCATTACATTTTTCTTTATCAACCTTAACTGCCATAACCACTCCTTTGTTGTTTTATTTATTGCCTCTACCCGGCATTCCGAATTTAGAGCCGACGCTCGGGCCTTCAGTAGCTTTAAATTTTCCTGACTTGTATCCTTCGATAGCCCCTTTAACCGTGCCTGAAACTCCTGTGCAGATCTGAATCCCGGCGGCATTTAGCGTCTGAAATGCATTTGGCCCGACATTGCCGGTTAAAACCGCCTTTACTGCCTTTGACGCTATGAGCTGGCCTGATTGTACGCCTGCCCCTCCCATTGATTCAATATTGGGATTCTCAATAGCTTCAAATTCTAAAGTGTCGCTCTCGGCAATAATAAAATAGCGGCATCTGCCAAAACGCGGATCAACATTAGAATCTAAAGTATTGCCCTCGGAAGTTATGCAAATTTTCATATTTTACTCCTTATGCCTTTTAATCTTTGTGGCCTTCGTCGCCTGAGTGGTCACACTCTTCTTTTTCCAGGCCATAACCCTTGCCTGAACCAGGCGAACAAAGGCTGGGCCCGCCTTTTAATTCATCTTTCTTTAATGCTTCAATTACCTCGTCGATTTTGCCGCTTATTCCTACAAGCGTCTTAATTCCGTATTCCGTAAAAAAAGAAGTTGCGCGCATGCCCATGCCTCCGGCAATAATACACTCTACTCCTTTACTATGCAGAAATTTCGGGATCGACCCTGGTTGATGCCCAGGATTGGCAACCTCGCTCCTTTTAAGAACCTTGTTATTTTCTATATCAACAAGGGTAAAAGAAGGGCACCTGCCGAAATGCGCAGACACAAAATCCCCATCAGTAGATATTGCAATACGCATATCTGCTCCTTTTTTTAATAGTTACGCTTTTTTCTCGTCCTCTTGCTGTGCTTTTTCCAAAGTCTCTATGCGGCTCTGAATATCTTCCAGCTGCTGTTTTAACATATCCGCCTGATATTTCAAAGCGTCTGCTTCCTGTTTCGGGGTGACATCAACCGGCGCAAGATACATTGCAGGATTCGCCCATCCACCAAAAGCAGGCATTCCAATAGCCGCTCTTTGCCAGCCAGGAAGTCCGGTGGCATAATACCAATTGCGCCTACCTCTTCCACCACCGCGGCCAAAACCGCCTCCGCGGCCATAAAATCCTCTGCCTGCGCCAAAACCTGCGCCAACAGCCGGATTCATATAACCGGGTACAGAATAACCAGCGCAATAACCTGCTGCTCTTCCTGTCATTGGGCCTAATCCCATAGGGCCCGTTCCATCTCCTCTTGGCATATTACTCGCCTCCTTTCCAAGATCATTTTCTTTTTTATCTGAATCTTTAGAATCTAACTTTACTGCGCAATAACCCATTCCCCGTCCGGTCATTGCTCCTAATCCTCTTGGTCCTCTTCCGTCAAAACCTGGCATTCCTAAATCCTTTCTTTTAAAATCCCTTGTTCTTTCCGCTACACTCTTTGCACAATCCGTAAAATTGGATCAAATGATTAGTAATCTTAAAATCGTATTTTTTTGCTAAACCCTCTTCTGTCCTTTTGAACAGTTCAACTTCGTCATCAATAAATTCAGTATAATCTATAACCCTGTTACAATTGCTGCATATCAAATGATGGTGGTGATCAACGCCTTTTGGGTCTTTTACGATCTCATAGCGCGCCCTGCCGTCGCCAAAATCGAATTTGTAAATAATTCCTAACTTTACTAGAATTTCCAGGGTCCGGTAAACCGTAGTCAGGCCCACAGAAGGATACACAGAGTGCACTTTCATATAGATGTCTTCTGCGCTTAAGTGCTTATTCGCCTTGATAAGCACGTCCAGAATCGCCTCTCTACCTAATGTGATCCTGTGGCCGAATCCGCGAAACCTGCCATGCCACCATGGGTATACCCCTCTTGCTCTTCTCGGCAACTCATCTGCTCCTTATTGAATATGGTTTCCATTAACAATATATGCTATAATTTGCCTGTTGTCAAGTCTTTTTTTTGAAATTAAAAAGACCCGGACTTTATTTCTCAAGACGCGGTCTTTGAACAGCTATTGAGCATTGCTAAAACCGGGTTTTGTATTTTAAGAACGGATCTTGAGAACTAAAAAACCCGGTTCGTTAAAACCGGGCTTAAACCTCAACTTCAAATCCAAATTTTCTCTAACTCTTTGCGAGTTAAGGAGTTGCAAAGGGTAGAAACGTCCCCTCTATAAAGCTGCTGTGGCTAGTTCGACCAGGCGGTTGATCAGTTTCATGTTCTCATCGGTAAAAGAAACCGAAGAACTGCGCAGAGCCCCTAAATTCATCACACCCCAGACTCTGTCCTTTACTCTAATCGGCACCACCATTGCCGAGCTGATCTGCGGACGGTTCAGGTGCTGCTTTATCCGGTTATCCTGCACATTATCATCCACGATAAAGGCCTCGCCTGCCTGGGCAGCCTTACCGGAAATCCCATCCCCCATCTGCACCTTTGCCTTATCCACTACTTCTTTTGCCAAGCCCCTGGCAACTGAAATCCCTAGTTCATTCTTATCTGCGTCTATAAGCATTATCGAGCCTAAGTCTGCGCCGGTAACCTGAAAAGCCACATCCATCAGCGCATTCAATAATTTATTCATCCTCACTGAGTCCGCAGCCCCAACCTGCCTCTGCTTGATTAAATTCTGGCATGATAACTTTAAATTATATTCGCTGACGTCTTTAATTAGTTCTATCAGCACCTTAGCACCGTTAAAGGAAATCACCCGCAGCTCGGAAATCATACTCCATAAATCTTCCAAACCAATTCCGAACTCTTCGGCAATGTGGCGGTAGCGCTCCTTGGGTTTACGCGCAACCAGAACCATTGGCCCGACTATAATATATCCTAAAACCCGCTGGTCTATTCGCAGCGGGATAATAAAACTCTGCAAACCCAGTTCACAGCTAAAACCTAAATTCCTATCCAGCACACCCCTGCCGCCTAAAAACGTAGGCAGGCACGGCCCGCAAATCCTGGCTTTAACAGTAAAATCCGCCCTCGCCAACTCATCGCAGAGGCGCGGCTTTATCTTGGAAGCAATCAAAAATCTCCCCTTTGCATCATAAGTGCGCAGGTAGACATTAGTTATTCCGGCAAACTTATCTTGGATCTTCTGCCACTCCTCTAAATCAATTATATCCTTTAGCTGCATGTCCTGGCCCGGATTACCTCTCTTCTCCTGCCTGAAAAACTGATTCCTGCCTTTTTTTAATGGTTGCATCATAACGAGACCCTCGCTTTTAAGACTTCTTTTTTAATAATCCGTATTTGTGCATCTTTTTATAAAGCGTGGTGCGGTTTATTCCCAGCGTCTTGGCTGTCTCATTCCTATTCCAATTCGTAGAATTAAGCGCCTCCAGAATCAAATCCTTTTCCGGCGATGCCAAAGCATCTTTTAATTTCAAGCCGTTGCCGTTTCCATTTCCGTTTACCTTTACCTGCTTATCATTGATAAAATCAGGAAAATCCTCAGGCGTGATTACCGGGCCCTTGCTTAAAATTATCGCCCGCTCAATCACATTCTCCAATTCGCGCACATTTCCCGGCCACTCATAATTCATTAACACTGCCAGCGCACCTTCGGAAACACCCTCTATCTTTTTATTCACATGCTGGGTGTGTTTCTTAACAAAATCATCCACTAATAATTTAATATCCCCTTTCCTATCTCTTAAAGGCGGAACTTTGATATTAATAATATTCAAGCGGTAATATAAATCCTGGCGGAACTTTCCTTGCTCAATCAGCTCTCTTAAATCCTGGTTTGTAGCGGCGATCACCCGCACATCGACTTTCATAGTCTTATTATCGCCCACGCGTTCAAACTCGCCTTCCTGCAGCACGCGCAACAGCTTAACCTGCAGAGCCGGTGAAAAAGCATCAATTTCATCCAGGAAAATCGAACCGCCGTCAGCTAATTCAAATCTGCCGACCTTATCCTTAATCGCGCCGGTAAAAGCGCCCTTTACATGGCCAAAGAGTTCGCTTTCAAGCAAAGTCTCAGTGAGCGCGCCGCAGCTAACCTCTACAAACGGCTTTCCGCGCTCTTGCTCATTATATTTATGCACTGCATGCGCAACCAGGCGCTTGCCTGTTCCGCTTTCGCCATGAATCAGAACCGTTGCCCGGGTATTAGTAACCGCATCAATCAGGTTATAAACCTTTTGCATCCTCTCGTCTTTTCCCACGATATTATGAAAACGCTGCCGCGAACCAGTTGAAAGTTGTTCTTTTAAACGCAGATTCTCCTCCCTAAGCGACCTCTCCTTAATCAATCTTTCAATCACCAGCTTAATCTCACTATCCACAATCGGCTTGGTAACGTAATCATAAGCACCCTGCTTAATCGCCTCTACGGCATTCTCAATACTGCCAAAGCTGGTAATCAAAATCACCGGGACCTCAGGCATATTCTTCTTCACTTCCTTTAAAAGCTGCAGGCCGTCCATCTGCGGCATCTTGATATCGGTAATAATAATATCGGCGTTATAATTCTTTAATAATTCGATTGCCTCTTTGCCGTTGGCAACACTGCTTACGGTGTATCCGGAGATAGTGAGTAATTTGCTTAATGAGCGCCTGACCAGCGGCTCATCATCCACAACTAATATGTGCCTACCGTTTGAGTTATGACTAATCATTTTCCAAATGCCTCTTAGGGATTAAAATAGTGAATTTGCTGCCCTCCTGGGGAAAACTGGTAACCTCTATTCTACCCTTATATTTATCAATTACTTCCTTGCAAATCGATAATCCCAATCCAGTGCCTACTTCTTTGCTCTTGGTACTAAAAAACGGCTCGAAAATATGCTCCATAACCTCTTTTGCTATTCCCGGTCCGCTATCTTTAATCATTACCTCTAACATCGAATTCCTCATGCCGCCAGAGATCTCCAATTTCCCGCCTGCAGGCATTGCCTCCAAGGCATTCCTGATAATATTCACAAATACATAACCCAAATTCATATCCACAACCCTAGGAAGCACCTCAGCATATTTTTTTTCTATATCAATCTTACCGTTTCTTTTTCCTTTTAAGACCTCTAACGCGTCTTCAATCAAAACCTGTACTTCAGAATATCTGCGCTTACGGCTGGAATTAGAATTTAGCTGGTAGGAAAAATCCAGTAACGAACGGGTGATATTGGCAATGCGGTTTAAACCATTCTTTATCTTAATCAGGTATTCTTTAGTTACTGAATGCTCAGTGGTATGGTTAAGCAGCATATTGGTGTAGCGGATAATCCCGTCCAGCGGATTATTAATCTCATGCACTACTCTAGCTGCCAGCTTACCCACGCTTGCGTATTTCTCTAAAGAAGCCTTCTGCTTATGCGATACCTCCCACTCCTCTTTCATCTTTGCCAATAACAGGATGTCCTCTATAATAGTAGAAAAATATTTAGACATGGTAACCGCACAGTTAAAATCCTTGTCTGTAAAGGCCTGGCCGTCAGATTTATCTACCAAATTAATCAGGCCAATCGGCCCCCGGGAAGACAAAAACGGAATAGAGATAAAAGAATTGGTATGATAATGCGTAAAGCCGTTTCTCTTAAAACGGCTGTCCTTCTCTATATCCTTGACCAAAATCGGCTGGCGGAATTCTATAACTTTTCCGGAAACCCCCTCGCCCATTCTCTGGCGCGTGCCTAAAATATCCAGTTTTTTACGGTTATAAAAAGCATCGAGCACCAGCTCTTTACTCTTGGCATCAATCAAAAATAAAGATGCGCCCTGGGCCTCGCAAATAGACATAATTTCCTTAAGCGCACCGTTTAAAAAATTCTTCAATACCACATCTTGTTTTTCTGCTACCAGCGCCTCTTTCATTCCTTGTCCATCTCCTTTAGCAAAGCCGTGGCAGTCTTTGCTAACTTACCTTCCGGAAAATTACGCACTAATCTTTCTAAGGCCCCTTTGGCTTTTGCCTGGTCATTCAGTTCGCGGTTGTAAATCAAGGCAATATCAAACAACATTCCCTCAACATTGGCCTTATCCCAATATTTCTCAATCATTGAATTTAAGCTTGCAATTGTGGCCGGCCAGTCTTTTATCTCTTTGTAGCAGTTAGCAACCAGTGTATCTGCGCTATAAGCCAGCATAGTCCCCGGATTCTCATTCGATAATTCATTATAATGCACAATCGCTTCTTTATACGCCCCAATCATTTTTTCCGGCTGATGCGCTATCTTATACCTCTGGGCAATATAAAGCGGAACATCCAGGCCTCTTTTTGTCACCGGATAATCCTGGATAACCAGCTTATACTGCAATAATGCCTCTTCCCATTTGTCTTCTATTTCATAGGAATTCCCAAGCAGGAATAAGGCTTCAGCATTAATCTCAGGGTATTTGCTATATTTAATCACTAGTTCTCTTAAATGTGAGCGGGCTTTATCGTATTGCTCTTTGACAATGTAAAGGCGGGCGATATTGAAGTTGGCTTCTACAGCCAGGCGGTTTTCAGGAAAACGTTTCGCAAACCCGGCTAAATCTTTCACGATTCTCTCTACCTGCGACGGAGGGCTGGCATGCGGGTTATTGAAAACTTTTGCCGCTTTCTGCTGCAGGCCCCAGTAGCGTTTTTCAATCGCATACTGGTCGTTTGCGCAGCCT
>Ga0180301_10000461_pt1 | contig 31502 bp, 32 predicted proteins | sample GuaBasSediGuay16_FD_121797 | JGI IMG/M metagenome (GOLD analysis project Ga0180301, IMG submission 121797) | Subseafloor sediment microbial communities from Guaymas Basin, Gulf of California, Mexico - Guay16, Core 4569-2, 12-15 cm | ecosystem: Environmental > Aquatic > Marine > Hydrothermal... | reverse complement strand
GACTTTACAAAATCACTTATTCTCTCAGATTCAAGTTCAAAAACGAAAACCCCATATTTCCTCTCGTCACACCAAACATCATAGTCTAACACATTAAATCCGAACTTTTCAAGTAAAGATTTAACACCTTTAACGCTTCTCCTAAGAAAACCCCATAGAATGTCCGGTGACTTCTTAGGTATGGGGAATAGTACGAATACGTAATCGTAAGGTTTAGACGAAATAAGCTCCGCCACTTCAGCTAATGTAGGCTTAACTTCAACTTTAAAGAAAAACGATTCTGAAGGATTTCTTAAGTACATCTTTGATGCTGCGATAAAAGTGGCCATAGATTTAGGAGATACTGCTGCTGCAACATTCCTCCTGCAATCTACGGGGTCAATAACTATTAATGGTTGATTTTGAAATTTCTTGGCTATTTCTGGTAAGTCTTTCTTTCTAAAGTACTTTTCAATGTCGATCACAATTCCCGGCTTCCATGTTTCGGAGGAAGCTTCTAAAACCTTCCTGAAGCTACCGTAATAAATAATTAATAGTTCAACAAGATATCCTGAAAAACCGGAAACCCTTATTTCAGCTCCATAAACACCTATTGTCTTCATGAACTTCTTGAGAAGCCTTACTTCATCTTTTTGCTTTTCACTAAGTTTCGAAATAACATATTTCGTATGGAAGGGTGTTCTGTCAACAACTGTTTCGGCTTCTAAGGGATTTTTCAGCTTAAAAGCAGGCACAATATCTACCTCAATGTTGTCCACAGTAACTTTAACGTACGGATGTTCGGCATAAGCTACGGTTTGAGGAAGATCTTTCGTTGCTTCTAAAATTATCCTAAACCCATGTGTTTTCAACCATTCTCTACCTAAATCTTTAGGGTAAAGTACGAAAACGTCTAAGTCTACGTCTCCTGAAATCCATGTGTCTTTAGCTACAGAGCCTTCAAGCTCTATTTCGGCATCGATACCTTCCCTTTCCAAAGCTGCTTTAAGTAATTCCTTTATTTTTTCATAAACATTCTTTACCTTAACATACTCTTCAGGTTTTGGTTTAATTTTCCTTAAAACCTTTGCTTCAAGAGATTCTTCTCTACCCAAGTTTAACTTCCCTTAACGTCTTATATATTGGCCCTTTAAATGTAAGTATGCTTTGCTTAAGCCTAATATTTGTCACCATCATTCTTCCTATTTCTACATCTTCGAGTTCGTAAAGGACTTTTACGAGTCTCTGCTTATTTCTTGCGCTTCTAACCCTAGCTATTGTAATATGGGGTTCGAAACCTTTGCTATCAGGCTTTACACCTAGCTTTCTAAGACCCGCTTCAAGTTGTCTATGTATTTCTCTAAGCTTATCGGAACCTTTAGTAACACCAACCCATACAACCCTTGGGCTAGTTATTTTCGGGAAAGCACCAACACCCTTAATCTCTATTTCGAAAGGCTTCATTTTTACTGACAGCATAACCCTATATACTTCGTCAATTAATGCTACAGGTATTTCTCCTAGAAATCGGAGTGTTAGATGAATGTTCTCCTTTTCAACAGGTTTTAGATCAGCATTTGTTGCGACAATTGTTTCCTTAATCCTCTCTATTCTATCTAGAATCAAAGGATCTTCAATATCGACAGATATGAAGATCCTTATTCTCTCGCTCAAGATCAATACACCATCATAGCTTAATGTTACCAATCTTTTAATAATTAAGCCATCCTACTTATTGTTATAGGTGCGTTTAGAATTGTTAGTGATATGCGTAGCTGGAATGCCAGCATCAGGTAAAGGAGTTTTCATAGAAGAAGCTAAGAAAAAGGGCTTACCAGTCTATGTCATGGGAGATGTTGTTCGTGAAGAAACATTAAGAAGAGGCTTAAAGCTTACATCCCACAACTTAAACATGGTAGCTGAAGATTTAAGGAAAAAATATGGAAAGGCAGCCATAGCTAAGAAAATAGTTGAAAAAATACGGGAAACAAAACATGACACCATAATTATTGATGGTATTAGAAGTCTCGATGAAATAGAGTACTTTAAGAAAACATTGGGAGAAACGATAATTGTAGCTATTCATGCATCCCCTAAGACGAGATTTGAAAGAATAAGAAAAAGGAATAGGCCGGGAGACCCTAAGACATGGGAGGAATTCGTTGAGAGAGACCTTGTAGAGTTAAGCTTCGGATTAGGAAACGTCATAGCACTAGCAGATTACATGATAGTAAATGAAGGCACACTTAATGAATTACGTATAGAGGCAGAGAAAATACTTGAGAAATGTTTAGAAATAGCTAGGGAGGTAAAATAATGGTTATAATTACCGTTGAAGCCGAAATAAGACCTACTGAAAGTGAAAGAAAAGTAAAACAAGCTATTCTAAATGTTTTTACACCTGACCATATGGAAATCGAGAAAAGAGGAAGCATTAAGGTAATTATCGCTAAAGCTTATTCCTTAAGAAGCCTTCAAAATCTTCATAGATTACTTAGAACGCAGAGAATACTTGACGCGGCACGCTCAATAATGGAGAAAGGTATTAGAGGAAACACATTAACGTTTCATTTAAATAAGCAAGCAGCATTGCAGGGAAAAGTATCGTTTACAGAAGCGTACGGAGAATCACCTATGGGGCCCATCACAGTAACCATAGAGGGCATTGACCCTAGAGAAGTTATTGATTGGCTAGCGCCAAAAACGTCGCATGGAAAACCACTATGGGAAAAAGAAATGCCCAAGAGTTAAAGTAGGAATGTATTCTTAGGTTAAGTTCTTCCAGCCTATTGCTATTAACACTATAATGAATAAGTCCAGTAGCAATCCTAACATGTTCCCGGAAGCGGCAGATGTTATTACTGCTAAACCTGCTAGGATTAATCCAAGAATTCCTCCCTTCTTAAGATTCTTCCACAGCCAATATCCTGCTAGAAAATCAAATATTCCTATGGCAAGTACTAACACTAATGTGGCAATTATCTCTTTAAGCAATAATTCCATACTTGGTATTTTAACCCCAGCTATGCTGCCAAGTACAAGCAACGCTATTGCCCCAATGATCGAGAATATACCGGCTATTATGAAAAGTATTGCAGCAATAGTTGTTGCTATGTGTCTTTCAGGCTTTGAAGTAATAGTTTCGTTTGCAGAGTAGTATGGTGCTGACATTTCACCTTCTCTTTCTCCCATAGTTTAATCCCCGGCTTTATCCTACTATATTGTAGCCTAAAATATGTATTTCATAATTTCATAACCAAGTATCTTAGAATAAAATTATTGTTAAAAAATCATATGCAATAGCTGTTTTTTCAAAGAATCTTTTAGCCTCATTTAGTAGGGTTTCCGGATTTTTATATCGGGCACTTATGTGGGTCAATATTAATAAGTCAACATTTGCTTCAGCGGCAATTCTAGCCGCGTCAGAAGCTGTTGAATGGCCTTGTTCATGTGCTTCTCTAGACAAACTACTGTCAAACGTACCGTCATGTATAAGTACAGTAGCATTCTTCGAGGCTTCAACTGTGTTTTTTATAGGTTTCGTATCACCAGTATATACAACTTTGATTTTGTAATGTTCAGGTTTAACAACATCTCTCCATTTAATAACTCTTCCATTCTCCAACACTACATCCTTGCCCTCTTGTAACATTTTCCATAATGGGCCTTGCGGAACCCCTAACTCTACTAGCTTTTTCACATCTAATTTCCCAAGCCTCCTTTTTTCCTCAAAAACGTAACCATACGCCTCTATGCCTCCATGATCCACCTTAAACGCCTTAACAACATAGTCTTCTTCATCAACTATTGTTCCTTCATTAATGCTTCTGAAAACTATTCGATACTGGGGGTCATGACCTATTGTTTCTATTGTTTCTTTAAGGAAGTTCCAAACAGACTTCGGACCATATATTTCTAGGTCCTTTGTTCTACCATACATTGACATAGTATGTATCAGCCCTAAAAGACCTATGACGTGATCTCCATGATTATGTGTTATAAAAACCTTGTTCACCCTTAAAATACTTAAGCCAGCCTTAAGCATTTGCCTTTGAACACCTTCTCCAGCATCGAAAAGAAGTATTTCTCCCTTCCAAACATAAGCTATTGCTGGAAGAGATCTTTCAAGAGTCGGTACGGCAGCTGATGTACCTAAAAACACTATTTTCAAATTCATAGATTATCTCCTCAGCGCAACAACTATTATTCTAGTTAGGCTTTTATGAACCCTCATGGGATATGTCTCTACAATTTTAAATCCAGAATGGGGAAGGGTTTCATACGGATCAAGAGCGTGAGGTATTGCGTAAACAACATATCTGTTTTTCTTTAAAACATTATATGCCTCTTCGAGAAAACCTCTAACAATATCCCTAACCGACCTACCCAACGTTGTTGTCGATCTACCATAGGGCGGATCTGTTGCTATAGCATCGGCTCTTATCCAAGGCATTTTCGTAGCATCTGCTTGAACAACACCCTCATAGGGAAAACCATAATAATTAAGATTTATTTTAGCTCCCTTAATTAAGTCCCAACGAAGCTCAGAACAAACACACCGTAAGCCGAGAAGACATGCTTCAACAGCAAATCCTCCAACACCACAGAATGGGTCTAAAAATAAATCGCCCCTCTTAGGTCTTGAAAGATTAACGAAAAGTCTGGAGAGCTTAGGGCTTAAAACTCCTGGATGAAAGAAAGGCCTTGATCTGGGCCTTCTTTTACTAAACTGTGCTGTATCTAGTTCCGCAATTTTCAATCCAATAATAGCCACGTTTTCCGTCAAAATAACTCTAACAACGTAATTGGGTTTTTCTAAATTAACTTTAGCATTAGGGTTTTGCTTAAGTATTTCAGCTCCAACAGCTTTTTCAACAAGAAAGCTTTTGAGTTTATCCGCAAAATACTCCTTAATCCTTTTAGCTCTAACAGCAAATGTTTTTCTACTTAAGAAATCCCAGTTTAAACCATTTCTAACGTAGTTTAAAATATCTTCTAAATTTTCAGCATATGTGAAGCCAAGTAGTATTCCTGCTTCACGTACCATAGAAGCTCTAGAAACTATTTTTTCTAAAACTTTTTCTCCTAGTTCAGTTATGGATACTATTTCAACTTGGTCATACGATTTCGCTGGTTCGTGAGCTATATTTTCGGCTTCCATTATAGCGTAGAGTTCGGCTCTAGGAAGACCTCTATGCTCACCAGATAGCAGAAAATATGCTTTCATACAATTTCTCTCCGCTTAGAGTAACTCCTTAAGTAACTTGGCTATAACCGGGGCTACCGAGACTTTAGAATATTCTGACGGAATAGTATCTGTTGCTACAAGATAGCTTACACCTGCTTTTCTAAGTTTTTCCCTAGCGTTACCTATAAGTAATGGGTGAGTGCAACCAACAATAACTCTCCTAGCTCCCTGCTTCAATATGGACGTTGCTACTAAAGCTATCGTTCCCCCAGTACTTATGATGTCATCAACTATTATTACATCTCTATCATTAACCGAAATTTCCTTAGGCTTAACCCTAATTTCCCCTGTTACTCTATCTCTTTCTTTCTCAAGATAGTCATACTCCGTATTTAGAACCTTAGCTACTCTAGAGGCATGAATTATTGCTCCCTTATCAGGCGACAATACTAGAGGATTTTTAAGATTAGGGAATTTTTCTCTAATGTGTTTAGCTATTTCCTCCATTGCCGTAACATTATATGCTCTTTCTCCAAAATGTTTTAAGCTGTATTCCTTATGTATGTCAACTGTTATGAAAGCGTATGTGCCGAGGTTTTTCAGAGTCTTTAGTATTGTTCTTACACTAACAGCTTCACCTTCAAGAAACATTCTATCCTGTCTAGAGTATGCTAAGTAAGGTACAACTGCAATAACTCTTTCAGCACCTAAATCCAGAGCCGCATCAATCATAAGTAATAGTTCGAGAAAGTGCTTATCCTGAGGGGCATAAAGAGATTGAACAATAACTACATCCTCGTCTTTCACTGGCACAGGATACCTTACATAGGATTCTCCGTCAGGGAAGACTTTATGAACAATCTTTACCTGCCTATATTGGGTTATTTCAGCTAACTTCTTGTCAACACCGTTTGCTGCTGGCCCACCAACTATTAGAACCATAGGATATCACCGAGATTAGTTATTTATGATTTCAAAATATAAATATTGAAGAACATAACACTAAAGAAGAGAGGAGCGTAGAGTAATGTTCCATGTTAAGTTTAAGACTACAAGAGAAGCTGTTCTTTGGAAACCCTTGGAAGAAGGTAAAGTCGTATGTAACTTATGCTATAGAAGATGCGTTATCCCTAAGGGAATGCTTGGAGTATGCTACGTACGCAAAAACATCGATGGAAAACTTTACACTTTAGTTTACGGTAAGCTCACTTCAATAAACATTGATCCTATAGAGAAGAAGCCCCTATTCCACTTCAACCCTGGTTCAGAAGTACTCTCAATAAGTACTGTTGGATGCGATTTTAAATGTAAATTCTGCTGTAATTGGGTTATAAGCCAGGAGAAAGAAATAGTTGGTAAATCAACGTCTCCCGAAGAACTGATAAGTTATGCGTTAACCTATAACGCTGATGGAATAAGCTATACTTATAATGAACCGACAGTATTTATAGAATATGCTCATGACGTAGCTAAGCTAGCTAAAAAACATGGACTATTCAATACTTTCGTAACAAACGGGTACATGACTCTTGAAGCAGTAGATTACATAGCACCTTATCTTGACGCTGCAACTGTTGACTTTAAAGCATCAGGTGATCCAAGATTTCACAGAAAATTCATGGCTGTTGGCGATATAAGCCCGGTTTTTGATACGCTTAGGGAAATGAAGAAGAAGGGGATATTCATTGAAATTACAGATTTAATAGTGCCTAATGTAGGTGATGATTTAGGTTATGTTAGAAAACTTGCGAAGTGGATTGTCGAATACCTTGGGCCCGAAACTCCCTTCCATCTAATAAGGTTTTTCCCATCATATCTAATGACAGATTATCCTCCAACACCTATCGAAACACTGGAGAAAGCAGCCAAAGTAGCTATGGAAGAGGGATTACACTATGTTTACATAGGTAATGCTCCAGGACACCCTCTCGAACACACTTATTGTCCGAAATGTGGAAGACCAGTTATTAAGAGGATGGGTTTTGAAATTCTCGAATGGAACTTAACAGAGGATAACAGATGTAAGTTCTGCGGAGCTAAAATAAACATTAAAGGGAAATTTAAAGGGAGAGCTAGGAAGTGGTTGTCAATAGTTTAGTATGCCAGTAGGTGCTTACCGATGTACTTCATAGTTGTTTTAGGTACTGCAGGTTCGGGAAAATCACTACTAACCTATGCTTTATCGGAATGGCTTGAGGATCAGCAATTAAGTGTGTTAAGAGTAAACCTCGACCCAGCTGCTGAATGGATACCTTACACGCCAGATGTTGATGTTAGAAGCTTTGTTAACGTTAGAAAAGTTATGGTCGAAAACAAATTAGGACCTAATGCCGCACTTATTGCCTCAGTAGATATGTTGGTAAGCTATATTGAAGATATTAGAAAACTTATCTACGAGGAAAAAGCAAACTACGTCATAATCGATACTCCAGGACAGCTTGAACTCTTCGCATTCAGAAGCTCAGGTCCACTAATACTATCAACATTGATAGGGGATAGTAAAGCTGTTTCCCTTTACCTTATAGACTCGTTTTTCACACTACAACCTTCATCCTTCGTTTCAGCATTATTGCTTTCAGCATCAGTTATGTTAAGATTTAATAAGCCTCAGATAAATGTGCTTTCTAAAGCCGATCTCCTCACGGAATCTGAACTTAAAATCGTTTATAACTGGTTCGAGGACCCATATTACCTAATTTCGAAAATCATGGAGGAACCCGTAAACCCTGTTATTAAGGACTTAGCTGAAAGACTAGCCACCGTACTCATAGAATCCCAGCTAATAATGGAACCTATAGCTGTGTCTTCAAAAACAAACATGGGTCTTGACACATTATACGCTGAAATACAAAGGGTGCTCGCTGGTGGAGAAGACTTCCTAACTGAGGAGCCATCAGGTAGACTTTAATTAACTTTACCATCTTAAATAAGGGAACGTAATTTAAAAATATCTTAACCGTAACAAACATTCTAAGCGGAGGCTACTAAAATCGTTGAGAACCGATGAGACATTAAAAATACTTATTAAGGCCAAGGATAAAGGAGCAAAAGTAATTGATGTTAACGTAATCCGTGAATAATCATGGTGAATGGCGGCTATGAATGAAAATGCAGTATTAGACGAAATAGAAAGGGAAATTAAAGAAACACTTGAGGAAATAGAGAAATATAAAAACAAAATTAAGTCAATAAAAGCTGAAAGAATAGCCTTAAGAGAGAAATTAGGGGAGACAATAGAGCTTAGAAGGAAACTCATAGGGAAACATAAGGAGATAGTAGAGAAAATTAAGAGTTTAAAAGAGGAAAAAAGAAAACTTGTTGAAGAATTAAGGAAACATAGAGAGAAGAAAAGAGAGGCCTACGAAGAACTTAGAGCTACACTAAATAAGCTAAGTAAGATTAAGCAAGAATTCAAAGAATATTCTAGGAAATTAAAAATACCTATTTCAGAGATTAGAAAGAGAATTCAAATGCTTGAATGGAAGCAGCAAACATCGGTTTTATCCCTTGAACAGGAGAAAGAGATAATAGAGGAGATAGTTAGACTCGAGAAAATACTTAATGAAGCAGAAAAGGCAAGAGAACTAAGAAATACTCTATTAGAGCTTAGAGCTGAATTGGTTAAGGAGAAATTAGAGATAAACACTGCAAGGGAGAAAATCCGTAATCTCTCTGAAAGAATAGGTAAACTCAAGAACGAAATAGACAAGTTATCAAAGAAGGCAACAGAAATAGGAAACAACATTAAAGAGCTTAGCGATGAAATAGGGAGAATTAAGGAGAGAATTCTCGAATTAAATAATGAATTAGTTAATGGAACCTCTAAACTGAGCGAACTTCGAGAGAAACTAAATAAATTAAACGTAGAGAAGCGAAGAAAGGAATCAGAGCTTATGCTTTTGAAGAAAAGAGAGGAACTTATAAAGAAAACGAAGGGTAAAAGAAGACTAAGTCTTGAGGAAATGAAGATACTTTACGGCGAAGTTGAGGAGTAATTTCTCTTTAAATAAAAATATTAGTCTTTCTTACAAAATATTCTTAGCCTACAAACTATACATTATTAACTGGATATTATTGAAATAGTTAAGGAATAGATAGTGATGAGAAAAAATAGTAGAGTAACACGTAGAAAAATAGTTGTACTATGCGTTGATAAAGATGCAGACATTTGGATAGTTAATAGAAGCACTCCAGTAATAGGTTTCAATAACGTATTGAAGCTTGCAGTAGATTTTGCACTACTAAGACCTGAAGACTCAGACTCAAATGCGTTATTTTCAGCATTAAATATTTATCAAAAACTTAAAAGAGAAGGTTACGATGTTGAAATAGCTGTCGTAGCTGGCGATCCTGTAGATGATTTAAAAGCAGGTTTAAGAATAAAGCAAGAAGTTCAAAAGGTTAAGGAAATCACGGAAGCCGATGCGGCAATAATGGTTAGTGATGGTAGAGATGATGAGGTAATTGTTCCAGTAATTTACTCAATCTTACCTATAGAATCAATAAAGAGAGTCGTTGTTGAACAAGCTAGAGGTGTTGAGGAAACATACATTCTCATAGGTAGATATCTTAGGAAAATATTTGAAGAACCAAGGTTTTCAAAAATATTTCTCGGAGTACCAGGAATAATAATTCTCTTATCCTCATTTCTAACAGCTTTTGGCTTACTAGATAAAGTTACTTTAGTGGCATTAGGCATAATAGGTTTAACCATGATATTTAGGGGGTTCTCGCTTGATAGAAAATTTGAAGAATGGTGGGAATCTTCACCGGTAATATTTGCTTCAGCTGTAATATCGTTATTATCGGTAATTTTGGGTGTAGTATATACGTCAATTTCGCTTGAAGGATATGAGGGAGTAAGCGCTATTGGTAAAGGAGTATATGTTATGACTCCATTTATAATGTTTTCAGTTATCTCGCTTCTAGGAGGTAAAGCTATTGTTAAGATAATAAGGAGAGACGTTAAGATATGGCATGAAGCAGTAGGTTTTGTTTTCATAGTTTTCCTATATCAGATTCTTAATATTGTTTCAAACATAATAATGGAAGCAGCAAAGTATCCCGAATTAGATGTGACAAGTATTATTTTAAAATCAAACTTGTTTATATGGTTAGGTTTAGCAGTAGGTGTTACAGGAGTTCTCACAGGAATCTTTACACTTATTGAAAGAAGTGTTAGAGAAGACATTTTAAGAAGAAAAGCTCTCCTCAACCTGCAACTTAGAGCCAAATTAAAGAGGCTTAAAGCTAAGGTTAAGAAAACTTAACTTCCAAATCTTCTCTCTCTTCTCTGATAAGACCTTATTGCTCTCCAAAAATCTATTTTACGGAAGGATGGCCAATGAACATCACAGAAGTAAAGCTCAGAATAAGCTGATTGCCATAGAAGAAATCCGCTTAATCGTTCCTCACCTGAAGTTCTTATTATTAAATCGGGTTCAGGTTTAGGTAGATCTCCAGTATATAGTAGTTTTGAAAGAATATTCTCGTCTATGTCGCTAGGTTTAATCTCCCCCTTCAAGACTTTATTTACGAGCTTTCTAACAGCATCAACTATTTCTTCTCTTCCACCATATCCTACTGCTATATAGAGGAAGTACTCGTTGAATCCTTTCGTTTTCTCCTCAATATCTCTTGCTAATTTAGCTATTCTATCTGGAAGAACTTCCTTTCTACCAATGACCTTTACACGTACTTTCCTTTTAAAAATATCCTTGGAACCCATAAGTTCCCTTAAACCTCTTTCAATTAAACTATAGAGATGTTCTATTTCCTCTCTAGGTCTTTTTCTAATGTTATCTATCGATAGAGCATAAACCGTAACTGTCTTTACGCCTAAGTCGAAACACCAGTTCAGAACTTCCTTAAGCCTCTCATAACCTAGTTCATGTCCTAAATTAGGATTGAGTCCAAGCTTTTTAGCCCACCTTCTATTACCATCAGGAATTATAGCTATATGCTCAGGTATTGGACCGTTCTTTATTTGTAGCCAAAGCCACTTCTCGTAGACCTTATATACAGGCTTAAGGAAGATCGACGCAATTTTATTGAGCTTAGCATTGTTCATCATCGTTACCTGCTCCTCACACAAAATAACCTAAACATGTTATTGTTATTAAGTCTAGCTTAATAGTTATTCTACAACTTGCACTAAAAACTTATATCTCCCCTTTTATCGATATTTAACCCGCAACAATTAGATAAGAGGACGTTAAAGAATGAGCTATTATCAAGGAAGAGACTTTAAAAAACCCACAGGCGGCATTCGTAGACCATGGCGTAAGAAGAGAAAATACGAGCTAGGAAGTCCACCAACGGAAACTAAAGTTGCAGATAAAGATGTGAGAAAAATAGAAAGAACCTTTGGAGGAAATGTTAAAGTCAAATTAAAATATGTTCATTACGCTAATGTAACAGATCCTGAAACGCATAAAACAAGAAAAGCTAAAATATTGAGGGTTATAGAAACACCAGCAAACAGAGAATACGCTAGAAGGAACATTATAACAAAAGGGTCAATTATAGAAACAGAGATAGGTAAAGCAAAAGTAACGTCCAGACCCGGACAAGATGGAGTAGTAAATGCAATACTACTTAAGTAAAGGTTTTGTCCTTATGTCAAAAAAATATAAAGGTAAATACATAGTTATTTGGCCATCAAACATCGATTCAACAAAATCTAGAAGCATGGGAAGAAAAATCCCTTTAAAGGATGCTGTAAAATCCCCTAAAAAGGAGGAGCTAATAGAGGCAGCTAAAGAATTAGGAATTTTTATAAAGTTCGATGAAGAGAAACGCTATCCTAAAAATTGGATCTATGAGAGAGGAAGACTTGTTGTTAAAAAAGTCGATAGGAAAATAGAAATTCTTAAGAAAATAGCTAGGAAGATAAGTGAGATGAGACCTAGGAAGAAAAAGTAGCATTAGAAATTCCGCTATTTCCACTTGAATTTAAATATCTATTTAAATATTCATCGGTATTACCATTTATAAATTTATTCAGAGAATTAAAATAAGTATTGATGATTGTTTAGGCAAAGCCTTTAATTTAGGTATTACTTAAGTACTACTGTTATAGTTACCCCTATCTATAAGGTAAAAATACCTAATATTGTGATGAACATGAGATACCTAGGGTATCCTCTCCATAAAACAAAAACGGGTTTATTAATTGTTCAAATTAGGACAAGAAAAGTTCCCCCCTTAGGTTCTATTGTTGTTAAAAGAAATATGAGGAGAATAGGCTCTGTAATGGATATTATAGGTCCTATTACCGAACCTTACGCTGTTGTTAAGCTTATTAGAAAAGACGTTAACCATGAACTACTCTCTTCACCACTATACTACATACCCCCTAAGCGTGGATTAGGAAAACGTAAGAGAAGGTGATACATAACGGTAGTAACATGTCCCTCATGTGGATCATCAAACCTAATATATTTCCCAGATAGAGGAGAGCTTGTCTGTGCTCAATGCGGCTTAGTTATAGAGGAGAGAATCGTTGATAAAAGACCTGAGTGGAGAGCTTTTTCACCAGAACAAGCTCTTAAGAGGAAACGTATAGGCCCTCCAGAAACATTCTCAATACATGATAAAGGATTAACCACAACAATAGACTCAAGAAACAGAGATTATCAAGGTAAAAGGCTTACGTTAAGAGAAATAATTAGGGCGAAAAAGCTAAGAATTTATCAGAAAAAGCTAAGAGCTTCATCAGCAGAGGATCGTAAGCTTATAGATATTCTTTCAAGACTTAACCATACAGTATCATCAATGAACATGCCTCAAGTAGTTGGTCAAACAGCAGCTGTAATTCTTAGAAAAGCTGTTAAAGCAAGAATGATTAGAGGTAAGTTTTATGATGAATACATTGCTGCAGCAATATATTTAGCATGTAGAAAATTGAGAGTTTCAAGAACTTTAGATGAAATTTCAAGAAGTATGAATGTTCCAAGGAAGAAAGTTGCCCAACAATATAGAAAATTACTAATGGTTTTAGGAAAAACTCCGCCCCCATCAAACCCCGTTCATTACATACCTAAGTTAGTGAACGAGTTAAATCTCCCAGCTATCGTACAGACTAAGGCTGCTGAAATCCTTCGTAAGGCAAGAGATAAAGGAGTAACTAATGGTAAAGGGCCTATGGGCTTAGCTGCTGCTGCACTTTATATTGCAAGTGTTTTAATGGATGAAAAGAGAACGCAAAAGGAAGTAGCTGATGCGGCAGGTATAACAGAAGTTACAATTAGGAATAGATATAAGGAACTCATAGACACTTTAGACATAATCATTGAGATATAAAGTAAGTTAATTAAAATCTTTAATAAAACTTATTGTGTAAGCTTATTATTCACACTACACATTAATGTTAGCTATACCATTCTTTAGTTGAACTATTGTAGACTTTCTAAAGTAACCGTTCCCCACCTACGGTCTTTTTAGGTCTCCGTAGGTCGGATCATCACGGTTTCCCCTGGCCCCCTCCCCGCCCAACCGAGGAGCGGGTATCGGAAACTAGGGGTCACCAATTAAGCTTATAAGCAATCTAGGTTTATAAATTAGAATAGTGACCTCGGGGTTCCGAGAGCCGTAGGGCTATGAACCCCTAGGTGACTAGGGATGAGCTACTGCGGGGAGGGGCTCCGAGGAAACCGTGATGAACCTCTACATGGGGAGAAAATAGCCCAATGAACCATGTAGAGATGAACGGTATATCCCTATGAAGCAAATTAACTATATCACATTAAGGCTACCATTCCATGTTACTGGTGAGGAGGCTAGGCTTATCTACTGGATTGCATGGCTTTGTAAGTTATGTGCTCATAGACTACTCAATTATGTTAAGGAGAACCTCTTACTAGCTGATTTATCACAATATGACTTCATTAAGCTAGGTAGGAAATTGTGCTACGACATTATACCTAACCGTAGATACGTAGACGGCATCTCAACTATTGTTCAAGCTAGTCTACAGAGTGCTAAAGCATTAGGAGCTGATATATCCAAGCTAGAGCTTAAACCTTGGCTATTGTTCCAGAGTGAAGCAGAACCTTGGGCAAGAGGAAATCTAAATATACAGTTTAAAAATTATGATGTTACCAAAGTACTGGTATTTGATAACGATAAATCATCAAGGAAGATTACTATAAAACCAGTCATACCCAAAGGCTATATCAAGCTGGTTAAGACACTAGTTGATAAGGCTCTTAAGAGGGAAGTAGGCTATCCAGCTAGAGTTTACATTAGAGACTATGGTGATAAATTAGAATACCTTTACGGTGAACTACAAGTTATGGTGAAGTACGATTTCTACATAGAAGTTATGAAGAAATACGATAAGCCTTTGGGAAATAACATAGCTGGCGTCGATGTTAATGTTGATAGACTCAATCTTGTGGTTATTAATAGAAGTGGGGATATAGTCTGGAAATATACGACTAGATTTCCTCACGTAACGTCTAGGGGTTTTCCAAGAAAGAGAGCATGGAGTATCATAGGTGAGAAAATACATGAAATACTTAGGAACACCTATAGTCATGGAGCATCCGTTATAGCGGTAGAAAACCCAGAAATAATAGGTTACTTACGGTACTACTGGATAAGGAATGGTAAAAGAAAAACAAAGAACTACAACTACAAGGTCTCAATCTTCAGGAACTCAATGATTGAAAGAATTATTTGGAAAGCACCACTCTATGGACTAAAAGTGATACCTATTAATCCGAAGGGGACTACGCGCTCTAAAGACCATGAATACGTTATGAGGAAGTACGGGTTAGATAGGCATGTGGCTAGTGCATACCTAATAGCCCTTAAGGCAAGAAGAAACCTACAAAGACCTTAAAAAAACCTACAAATCAGAAACAACTACTTACCCTAGAATAAGCCTAAATATTCTAACTTCATCTATTAACTAAGAGAACAAGTTAGTGTAAAGAGGCTAAATTAAGAGAGTTAGCGTGAATAGAGGTTCAGTAAAATGTCTTCAGTTACGTTAACACCGTTAGAAAAGAAAGCATACGACTTAATAAAAAAGTCCGGTAAGAAAGGAATCTTGCAAAACGAGCTTTGGAAAAAATTAGGTGTTGATAGTAGGGAGGGTTCAAGAATAGCCCTTAAGCTTGTAAAAAGAGGGCTTATTGAGAGGGAGCCTGTCGTCCATAACGGTAAAAGAACCTATAGACTATATCTTAAGAAGGAGGATTTGCTTTATAAAATAAGACTTGACGGAGTTCTAGACGTACCGTGTTTCACATGCCCACACTATACTAGATGTTCAAGCGGAGGATACATAAACCCGGCTACTTGTGATAAACTAACAGAATGGATCATTAAAAACGTTTATGAAGAAGGGAGAAGCGAAAACTAGTCCCTATTAAAACATTTAACTACAACTTCATAGGGTGCGTTTGTTTTTAAACCTAAATTGTCCATATGTGGTCTGATGGCTTCATAACCCTCGGTTCGAATACATTCGAAGAGCTTCTTTCTTGGAGGAATGGATTTCTTAAGTCTTTTACCTAAAAGATCGACTCGATAATATAGTGGTGGTAATTCGGATTCTTTAATGATGGTTTGTAGTAGACTAAATATCGAATCCTTATTTTCAAAATAGTCTCTGCCTTTTAATTCTTCAATCATTTTGCTAACGAATTTGTTATCAGCAAGACTACCGAGCCACAATGGGCCGCCAATGGATACGTTATTCTCACAGCTACGTACCTTCATTAGATCTGTAATATCCCTTATTAGCTTAAATTCACCAGTTTTTAGATTAAAAAACACATAACCTATGTTTTTAAGTGTATCCAGAGCCCTTTTAGATCCTTTCTCCAGTGTAACGTATACTCTAACATAGTATTGACTGTAATAACCTAGTTTAACATTTATGCCGTATTCGTAAGCAGCAGCTCTATAGGCTATATTCGCTATAAGAATTCTTATTGCCATTTCCTTGGAAAAATCGGCTCTTAAAGGTTTTGAAAAATACTTTCTAATACACGCATGAGGATATGTGCCTTCTAATGTAGCTGTATCTGTAGCTGTTACACCTAACATACCCCCTATTTTAACAGTCATTATCGATGAATCTAAGAACTCAACAGGTGATCCGAAAGGATCAACATCTATATAGTCGAAAAATTCCGATGAAAACCTATGTATTTGCAACATTAGGTTGGCATCGAAGTTTTCAACAATGACTTTTTCCTCTAAACCATTTAGCTTAACGTTCTTTAGTGATAACTCGTAAGCTAATGGATTTTTATCGTTAATGTAAACCTTGAATGTATGAGGAGCTACCTCTAAAGCAAATCTTATTCCTCTAACACCTGTTCCTCCAAGAACATCGGCAACAATGGCCTCCTTTATACTATTAAGCTTGAGATATGTTGCTAAAGCTAAGACCGCTATATCCCTATTCTCTTTCATTCTTGGATTATAAAATACCGGAGCCCATGCAGGCTCATATACACCATTAGGTCGCTTATATTTTGATGGATCTGGTACAAGTATTTTAGCTAAGCCTTCCTTAATTTCAATTAAAGGTATTTTTTCAAGCAAACGCCCTTCTTCCCCTACTTCTTCAGTATTTCATTCACTATAATATTTGGTAGCATATTTCTATTGTATATCGTGACTTCATATCTTTTATAGGATTTAAGTGTTTCCAGAATAGTAGGGTCTCTTAATTTGTAGTGTACTACAGCTAAAACATTTACTCCTTTAGATAGAACGTTTAGTATTTCACTTCTTAACTCGGGTACAGATAATTCCATTGGACCTACTTCATCTATTACTATCACGTCTGCATTATCTAATGCGTTTTTTAAGGCAGTAACACCAATATTTAATGCATCGTGGACATTCACTACATATCTTCCTATTCGCGGGCCTTCTTTAAACAAGTGTTTATGTGCAAGCCATCCGCTTTTACCTGTAAGAATATCAACTATTTTGAAACCTATTCTTCCACCATGCGACCCTCTAACTTCCGGGCATAATATTCCTCCGATCTTAATATTCGCTTCCTTGAGCTTGTTTATGACTTTGAGAATAACCGTTGATTTGCCTATGCCTGGCCTTCCTGTAACATATATTTTCACTCTTGCTCTCTCCCGAAAACTTCGTTTCTAAACAAATCTATTACCTTTCTTAAGTCATCTATTACTAATGATTTAACATTTAAGATTTTGGAGAAGGTTTCAAGCGATTCCTCTTTGAGTTCTAAGTGTTCAGGGTGGGGAACGTTATCTTTAGAAGCTATAGCTAGCTCATCTTTACTTTTCACTGCTAAATCTACTGGTGTTTTCTCTGTAGCAACTATTGTTCCTAACCCCATTTTGCTTAGTTCATAAACTATTCTTTCTAGTTTAGCGTTCCTTAAAGTAATTCTTGCCTTTTTGGCTGTTGTTTTTTCGCGTTCCCTTAGCTCGTTAATGTTAAATGGCACTAATATTTCATCCCCAAAAATTTCTACAAGCCTTAATGCCGTTGTTAAGCTTAAATTCATTTTACTTTTTTCGTACTCATAAACAGCTTTTCTTGAAACACCAAGGAGATATGCTAAGTCACCTAATGACATATTCATTTCTTCCCGCTTTTCCTTAAGCTTCCTACCATCAACTCTAACGTAGTATCCTCCTCTATCAGCGTAAACAAATATTTCCTCTCTTTCTACAAGTTCCTCTAAAGTTTCCGGAGTTAATGCGGGTATTCCATGTCTTTCATATATAACATAGTCTTCGAGTTCTTTCTTCTTAGTTTTTCTACCGACGAGAACTCCGAGTCCTCCGAAAACCGAGGAAATAGCTGTTAATTCGTATGCTTCTTTGTACCCTACGCTATCGACTTCGAGTGATACTTTTATTAGTAGTTTTTCTGAACCCCTCCTAGCTATAATGTCTATTGATTTTCTTTCACCTCCAGGATACTCTAGAAAGCCTATTCTAAACCCTCTACTTCTAAGCGTGCTACCGACTTCTTCAGCTAATCTCTGCACTCCCCTAACCATTACTTGAAACCTTTGCTAAACTACTTTAGTTATCCAGAAATATTCTCTCTTAAATGAGGGTTTAAAAATTTAGTTAAAATAGCAATTTACTGAGGTTTTCGAAATCTTGCAAGAACCATTGCATGGTCTTTATCGAAAGGTTCTAGGTGAACAACATCCAATATTTCGAATCCCCTATTCTTCAAGGTTTCCATTTCCCTCTTATATATTTCAGAAGGTTCAGCTGTAACATCAATACTTCTAGCCTTAATTGCCAGCAAGAGGTATCCTCCATCTTTTAGGAAGTAGTCTGCATTATCAGCAACAAGCTTTGCTTGCTCAGGCTGTGCTACATCAGAATATATTACATCTACTTCCTCAACAACTGTTCTGTATGTGTGAGGCAATCTAGCGTCGCCAAGTATTGGGTATAGGTTCTTACGTATTTCAGCTAATGTAACAAATTCTCTCATTACCCTATGTGCGAATTCTACACCATAGATTTTACCTTCTAAACCTACAATATCTGAGACATGGCTTGCAGTAGTACCCGTTGCAACTCCGAGATAAAGTACTTTAGTTCCCTTCTTCAGTGGAACATCAGATATTCCTTTAAGAATAGCTGCTCCAAGCTTACTTCTATAAGCATTCCATTCTCTATACTCTACTCCTTCATACTTGAAAAGTCTTTCACCATAAACTCTTCTTCCAGGCGTTAAGTTTTTCGTAGCTAATCTAAGGCTTCCATCCTCTAATTCAACAATGTATACTCCTTCAAACTTCTCATGAGGCTTAACTTTAACTACCTGGCTCATGTTTAAATCACCCTAGTACTTTTCTATCCTTTCCTTTTCTCCCTCCTTCTTCTCCTAGGTTTCTCTCTTCTCGGTTTCTCTTCTCTCTTTCTCTTAGGAGGCTTAGCGTATAGCTTCTTTATTTCCTCTATTCTCTTCCTAAGGGCTTCCTTAAGCTGATCACCAATGTACTCTCCTGTGAAAGCATCTACTCTAGCAGCTATCGCCAATTTGCCAGCAAGCGCTCTAGCTATTTTACCTCTCTGCCACCTCGGAGCCCTATGTATTTCAGGATATTGAAATATTATGCCATGTTTAGGTGGTTTACCTCCCGTTCTAAGGGCTCTGAAAGGCGCTTTTTCAGCACCTAAAACCTGTATTGTACTTGCCGGGAGCTTAGCTAATTCATCGAGTCCTCCAGCAAGTGATATTAACCTAGCGCCTAATAATGGACCTACTAATGCCGTTACGTTTGGCGCTACTTCTCTCATAACTTCCTCAATGTACTGTGCTATGTCTGCTCTTAACTTGTATAGTTGGAGAATTATTCCAGCAAGTGTCTGTATAGGTTTAATATCGAATTCCGTTATGTCGGCGCCCATGCTCTTCTTAGCTGCCTCTATAATTCTAGACGCCTTACCTTCGCTAAAGCCTAACTTCAACAATTTATCTTTAGCATAATTTTCTCTAAGGCCTATTTCGTAAACTAAGGTTGCATAGTCCCTATGTTCCCTAACTAAGTCGTCAAGTTCGGGGAAATGCAGTGAGTACCATTCTCTAAGCCTAGCCATGAACAAGTTTATTGTCTTATCAATATCATCTATTGCTCTAACACCTTGTGCCGCAAACAGATCTCTTTTTTCAACCGCTTTCCTAACCTTCCTACGTGTTAGGCTTATGGAGATTTCATGTAGTTTACTATAGTATTCTTCCGGAGATTTTGCGAAACCGTATTTCACAGCGTAATCTACAATGTTCTCTCTAAAACCTCTCGCTACAGTATTTCCAAGTACGACCTCTACTTCGAGCCCTTTAGCTGTAACCCCCTTAGCTAACCTTTCATCTTCAATAACAATCTTCTCTATCTCATCTTTCCTCTTAGTTAACTCATTAAGAATTTCATCATGAAGTTTTGTGAGTTCACCATTTTCGATTTTTAATGCATACTCTACGACATCTTCTATTTCCCCAGTATTAATCTTATAGGCTAATACTTCGCCCCTATCGTTTAGAGCAAAAACTCCGATCACATGATCTACTAAGTAGACTTTCATGTTTCAGACTCCTCTCATCACTTTCTTATTTTCAGATATGAGCTTTCAAATCACCATATAATATATTTTTTGTCGAAAATAAAACCTTAGCTTAAAACTTAGTATATTGGGAGGTAAACGTTTATAAGAGTCCTTTAGAAGAAACTTTACGAAAAAGCGGAGGAGTGCGTTTAGGAAATGCCCTCACACGGCTCAATAACTAAAGCTGGTAAAGTGAGAAGTCAAACACCTAAGATTCCACCTAAGCCGAAGAAGAATCTCGCTCCTAGAGTAAGAAATAGGCGAGAGTATTTAAGGAGACTCATGAAGCAACAACAAATGGCAACTACTAGGGGAAGGTAGTAACCATACTTTCTTAGGAGTGTTCTTAATCTTACATAGACAATTTAGTTTTATTAGGCATATTGATCTTAACTACCAATTGTAGTTTACAGTAGGGTGATTAAAATAGGGTTTGAAGATCCTCTTTACGGATATCGAGGTGTTGTCAGAAGGTTTCTTGAAAATGCTGGTGTAAAAATAGGTAATAGGGTAAGGATTGTTAAGAAGGACTCTACTATTGAAGGAATACTTATGCCTAGACATTCTCTTTCAGAAAAACCTTTCATAGTTGTGAAACTAGATAACGGATACAATATCGGCGTTAAATTTGAAGAATCCATGAAAATTATTAAGATTGGAGAGGAGAAACCTCCCAAACCTTACCATCCAGAAATAATCGTTAAGAAGAACCCTAAACTACCTAATGTAGCGATAATAAGTACTGGAGGAACTATAGCAAGCCGTGTAGACTATAGAACGGGCGCAGTCTACCCCGCATTGAAAACGGAAGACATCTTGGAGTTTGCGCCTGAAATAATGGATATTGCAAATATTGAAGCAGAAATATTGTTCTCAATATTTAGTGAAAACATGACACCCTATCACTGGTCTAGAATCGCTGAGGAAGTAGCTAAGAAAATAGAGGAAGGATTCGATGGTGTTGTTGTCCCTCATGGAACAGACACTATGGGGTATACTGCAGCAGCTCTTTCGTTCGCCTTAAGAAATCTTCCAGTACCTGTCGTACTAGTTGGAGCACAGAGATCCTCTGATAGGCCTTCTTCGGATGCCACAATAAACCTTTACTCAGCAGTTCTAGTTGCAGGTAAAGCATCATTTGCGGAAGTAGTTGTTGTTATGCACGGCGAAACTTCTGACAGCTACTGCTTGGTTCATAGAGGTACGAAAGTTAGGAAAATGCATACAAGCAGAAGAGACGCCTTTAGAACAATAAATGACATTCCATTAGCTAAGGTAGAAAACGGCGAAATAATTATTCTAAATAGGAACTTTAAGCCACGCCGTAAAGATAGAAGCTTAGTGTTAGAAAATAAGTTCGATGATAAAGTCGCTTTAGTGAAGATTTATCCGGGAATATCTCCTGAAATAATAGATTTCCTAGTAGATAGAGGATATCATGGAATAGTTATTGAAGGAACAGGACTAGGCCACGCACCTGAGAGGCTATATGAACCCATTAAGAGAGCTATTGAGGAGGGAATACCAGTAGTGATGACTTCTCAATGCATATGGGGTAGGATAAACATGAATGTGTACAGTACTGGCAGAGACCTTCTAGCATTAGGTGTCATTCCCGGAGAGGATATGTTACCTGAAACAGCTCTGGTTAAGCTCATGTGGGTTCTAGGTAAAACGAGGGACATTAGTGAGGTAAGGAAGCTTATGTTAACCAATATTGCAGGTGAAATTAATCCGAGAACAACGTTTATGACATATTTAAGCTAGAAGGTGATTGTCGATGGAGAAAATAGATTATGAAAAAATAGGACTTAAAGTAGGGCTAGAACTTCATCAACAACTCAATACTAAACATAAGCTTTTCTGCAACTGCCCAACAGAACTTGTTGAAAAAGAACCAGAATATGTCTTCATAAGGAAGCTTAGACCTACACGTAGTGAACTAGGAGAAGTCGATGTAGCAGCTCTTTTTGAGTGGAAAAGAGGTAGAAAATACATTTACGAAGCCTATGAAAACCATGTATGCTTAGTTGAAGGTGACGAAGAACCGCCTCATAACTTAAATCCTGAAGCATTAGAAATAGCATTAACAGTTGCATTAATGCTTCATTCTAAACCCGTTGATGAAGAACATGTTATGAGAAAAATAGTTATCGACGGATCAAACACTACGGGATTTCAAAGAACAGCTGTGGTAGCTTTAGGAGGATATATCGACGATGAAGAAGGAAGAATAAAGATACAAACAATATGTGTTGAAGAAGACGCTGCTAGGAAAATAGGTGAAAAAGGAAAAGACGTAATTTACAGGCTAGATAGACTAGGCATTCCACTAATAGAAATATCTACAAGCCCGGATATTCACAGTCCAGAGCAAGCTGAAAGAGTAGCCTACAAGATAGGTCAGTTATTAAGAATAACAGGTAGGGTTAAGAGAGGACTAGGCACAATAAGACAGGACCTAAATATTTCCGTTGCAGGCGGGGAGAAAATAGAAATAAAGGGTGTCCAAAAACTTGAGTTAATAAAAAAGGCTGTTGAGTACGAGGCTCTTAGGCAACTTAAACTTCTCAAAATAAAAGAGGAATTGCTCAGAAGAGGAGTTAAGGAAGAAGACCTAAAATTCAGTCCTCTTGATGTAACGGAAGTTTTCAAGAACACAAAAAGTAAGCTAATAAAGAACGCTATAATGAAAGGAGGGAAAATCATAGCTCAAGTGCTTCCCGGATTCAAAGGGATTTTGGGAATAGAAGTTCAACCTGGAAGAAGGTTTGGAACAGAACTTTCAGATTATGCTAGATTCTGGGGAGGTGTTACAGGACTCATACATACAGATGAGCTTCCAAAATATGGCATAACAGTAGATGAGGTTAGAAAACTATATGAGGTTTGCAAAGCAAATTCCGAGAGAGACGCTATAGTCATAATAGCTGATGATGAAAATAAGGCTAAAGAAGCACTAAAAGCTGTTGTTGAAAGAGCAAAATATGCTTTAAAAGGAATACCTAAGGAGACAAGAGCTGCAAATCCCGATGGAACAACAAGATATATGAGGCCGCAGCCAGGTGCGGCAAGAATGTATCCTGAAACAGATGTGCCACCAATAGAAATCACTGAAGAGCTTCTAAGAAGGATTAAAGAAAACCTGCCGGAAATGCCTGAAAAGAAACTTAGAAAATTTGTCGAAGAATACGGGTTAAGTGAAGACTTGGCGAAGCAAATGATAAAATCATACTGGCTAGATTTGTTCGAAAAGATTGTTGAAAAACATCATAGAAAAGTAAGTCCTACTTTGATAGCAACAACACTGGAAAACACTCTTAAATCGCTTAAGAACGAAGGAATACCAGTAGATAACATAGCAGACGAACATATAGAAGAATTATTTGATTTCTACGCAGAGGGAAAAATAGCTAAAGAAGCAATACCGGAGATTCTCAAGTGGCTTGCTTGCAATCCTAACAAGCATGTTTTAGACGCTATAGAGGCTCTAGGTCTAAAAAAGGTGTCTCTTAGAGATGTTGAAGAGATTGTTGAAAAAATAATTGAGATGAAAAGAGATGAGATTGAAAAAAGAAGGCATAAGGCATTCAGTATAGTGATGGGGTTGGCTATGAGAGAGTTAAGAGGTAAGGTTGATGGAAAAACTGTTGCTGAAATAGTTAAGAGAAAACTTATAGAGAAGAAGCTAATATAACAATTACCGAGAAAGCTTGTTTCCTATGATGAATACTCCCGACTCTGAGTAAGCGATGATGTAAAGGCATTTGTCTGACATAGCTAAATTAAGCCTTATTAAATTTTTAGTTATGTTTATGGAGTTAAACTAGGTTTTTAACTTGAAAACCTCAAAGGGGACATTATTGTTGAAGTATAACATATGGTGTTCTCTAAATAAAATAAGACATCCCGTGACTTCAAGTGTAGTCATATTTTCATATATATAAAGCGTTAATGGCTTAAAATTATGGGAAAAGTAAGAAAAAAACGCTGTTTACTCCAACTTAAATAGCTTTATCGCTTGTGTTGGACACATCGATTCTGCCTGTGTTAAACAGTTTTCAAGTTCCTCATTAGCTTCAACTTCTCCTTCATAATCGTTTGTCGTCCTATATTTTTCGATAATCCTAGCTTTGCCTTCATCGTCAAATTCGAAAATTTCGGGGCATATCGAAATACATATTCCGTCGCCTATACATTCCTCCTTGTTTATTGTTACCCTATACTTTGCCAACAAGCCTCCCCCAAGAGGTAATAATCTTTACGCCTTTAATGAAAGAAGGCCTTGCTTATTTATAAATCTATCTTGGCATTTACATATGGGAAAAACATAAAATATATGTTTAAACTATCATTATAGGAAACCTTTCTCCTTCAAAGTTAAAAAGCAGAGAAGATACCATTAGCTTAAGTCACTTTAGAAGTGATGAGCTGATAGAACTTGAATGTTAAAAGGATATTCGTAGAGATATTCGTTATAGTGGCAATTGTAGGTATAATAGGTTATATTAAACAGCGTCCAGGAATCGCTTCCAAAATAGGTGAACTTGAACAACTTATTGACATTCTTATAGCCGGTACATTGATAGTCATTGCTGGATATATTTCGCTAAGAACAGCTATTTCAACGGCAATTTTAGAATTAGCTTTTGGAAGCATAGCTAGAATAATCGGTATAGAACCTACAGAAACATTAGCTTTTCTTGCGGAGATAGGTGCAATAATGCTTATGTTCATTGCTGGTACCGAAATAGAATTTCATGTATTTAAAAAGAAATTTAAAGAAAGCATAACGATAGGTTCAGCTGTATTCTTTGCTCCTCTAATAGCAGTGATGATGTTTTTAAGTGGGAAATATGGAATAAATGAAACAACAATGCTTGCAAGCGTTGCATTAGCCGCAACTAGTGTAGCCGTTGTATATACAATACTTTATGATATGCTAATACTTTACTCGCCATTAGGTCAAGTACTTTTGGGAGCAGCAATAGTTTGCGACGTACTTAGCATTATAGGGTTAAGTATTGTTTTAGGAAAGTTCAGTATATTCTCAATGCTTTATATTGTCCTCTTAGCTCTACTATTCTACGCTATACCAAGAACTGGCAGGTTGATTATAGCTTTAAAAACAGCTTGGGAACTCGAATTAAAAATTATCATCCTATTGTTGATTCTTTTAGCAATAATTTCATCGGTTCTAGGTGTTCATGCAACACTTACAGCGTTTATCCTAGGAATACTTATTGCAGAAACAGCTAAAACCCGTAAAAGCTTGGAAATGAAAATAAGAGGTTTAGGTTTTGGTTTCTTCATTCCCATATTCTTCTTTTACTCAGGAGTGCTTGTTGACTTAGCCCTCGTATTAACGAATCTACCGTTTTTTGCAATGTTATTTGCGGTTACGTTTCTTTCAACCTTCGGTGGGGCATATGTAGCTTCTAAAATATGTTGCCCCATAAAGTACGCTCACATATTAACCGTATACAATATTAAGACAAGCATAACGATAATTGCCGCATATGAAGGCTTAAGATTGGGAATAATAGATCCAGCACTTTATTCCATGATAACGGCTACGGCCTTAGCCGGAGCTATAGCTGTTTCAGCAATACTTAAAGTTGCTCCATCGTCTACTTTAGAGGATTTAGCTCTTTAAAAACCTGGCAACTGTTTCAACAACTCTTCCTAAATCAACAACTTCTCTATTACCGCTCCTCCTATCATAAACTGTTGCTTTTCTTTCAGAAACTTCTTTAGATCCGACGTAAACTATTACATTTATTCCCTTCTTCATAGCATACCTTCTTTGTGCTTGTTCGCTGCGTCTCATAACATCTACTTGCACTGGAATACCTTTTTCCCTTAACATGTTAGCTACAGCTAAAGCGTAAAGATATGTTTCCTTGTCATGCTTTAGCGGCAGTACGTATACTTTGGTATAAGTTTTCACATCAAGCTTAAAAATTCCTAGCTCCAATCCAGCATCAATAACTCTCTCGATGCCTATTGAACCCCCGGTTGATGGCGTATGTTTACCAGTGTATATTTCTATAAGGTTATCATATCTTCCTCCGCCCGCTATGCTACCTATTCTTGGTTTTTCTACAACATACTCAAAAATAGGTCCCGTATAGTAGTCTAACCCTCTAACTAATGAAAGCTCAATAGACACCTTATCCTTGTACTTTAGATAATCTAACATTTCCTTAAGATGTGAAACCGCCTCACTTACTTTCTTGTTTTTACCATATATTTCATCTATTTCGTCAAGAACTTTCTCTGGTGTCCCACTTACGGATATTATTTCAATTATTTTCTCAACTGTTTCATTAGAGTATCCAGCTTTGATAAGCTCTTCACGAACTCCTTCGTAACCTATTCTATCCAATTTATCGATTATTCTGTAAACTGAAATAACATCTTTTATGGAGAGTGTTTCCTCAAATATTCCAGCTAGCATTCTTCTGTCATTGAGCTTTATTTTGAAGTTCTTCAAACCTATGTTCTCTATAGCTTCGGATAACACATTAACTATTTCTGCATCTGCTTCAGGATACGGTGAACCAACTATGTCTATATCGCATTGCCAAAATTCTCTATACCTTCCTCTCTGCGGATTTTCATGCCTCCAAACTCTTGAAATATGGTATCTTCTGAATGGAAACTGAACAACATGGTTTGAGAGAAATCTCGCTAGCGGAACAGTTAGATCGTATCTTAACGCATACCACTTTTCACTCCAAGGATCCTTAAACTTATAAACAAGTTTGTTTTCAGCTTCCTCACCATATTTACCCTTGAGAGTATCCCAGTACTCTAAGGCAGGAGTTTCTATAGGATCATAACCGTATTTCATGAATGTTTCCTCAATAATTTCGAGTATTTTCTTTCTCAAAATCATAATGTCAGGTGGGAAATCTCTGAATCCTCTAGGTACACTGTATTTGGGCATATATTATCCTCTCTACTTTTCTCTGAGAAAAACGTAAGAAAATAGTTTTGTTATTTAAAAGCTATTGTTTTATAGATCATGTTTAGAGTGAAATGAAGTCCTCAGGTTTTGGCGGCTCAGGTTTTAATCCTTTTCTCTCCCTGATTTTCCTTACGAGATCCCATAGTAGCGAGTCAGGTACTGGAGCCCATCTACTAAACTCTGTACCCCAGAATACTCTACCCGCGGTTACGCTTCTAAGTACTGTTGCTAAGTCTTGGGATTCAGCTACTGGCATTTCAGCTATTATTCTAACCATAGGACCTTGCTGTAGAACCGTTACTATTCTTCCTCTTCTCTGAGTAACAACCCTAGTTACATTACCCATGTACTCCATCGGCGTTCTTATGTCAAGCTTCTGTATAGGTTCTAAGAGTGTTGGTTTCGAAGTTAGCATTCCAGCGAAAATAGCGTTCCTAACTGCTGGATAGATTTGCGCTGGTCCTCTATGTGCTGGATCCTCATGTATTACGGCATCATGAAGTATTACCTTAACTCCTCTTACAGGCTCATTAGCTAAAGGTCCTTCAGCCATAGCGTATCTGAAACCACCAATCATTGTGTCTTTAACTTCTCTTAAATATTGTACACCCTTCGTTTTATCTACGAAAACATTTATTCTCTCATCTATAGCGATAACTCCTCTTGCTTCGTCAGTATCCCATCCTGCCTGGTCTCTAAGTATTTTAGCTCTTTCTCTCGGATCTTGGTCTTCAGATATTATTCCTTCCTGAATGAGCTTAATTGTTGTTTCATCTAAAGGCTCAACTGAAATGTAGAATTTGTTGTGCTTATTTGGTGATTTACCTTCAAATATTTTTGATGAAGATCTTATGCTTTCTCTATAAACTATGATTGGCGGTGATGCGATAACCTCTAAGCCATAGTTTTCTTTGAGAAATGTAAGTGTTATTTCAAGATGTAAGTGCCCCATACCTGAAATCAAATATTCTCCTGTTTCTTCATTTATCTTAACAACTAGGTTGGGGTCTTCGATGCTCATTTTTCTTAGCGCATCTATTAGCTTGGGAAGATCCCTAGCATTTTTAGGTTCAATAGCTACTGTAACTACAGGTTCTGAAATGTACCTTAGCTTCTCGAACGGATATGCTTGGTCTTTGTACTCTGGTGAAACGAGTGTTTCACCAGCACGAGCGCTATCTACGCCCAGTAATGCTACAATGTTTCCTGCAGGTATTTTCTCAGCAATTTCCCTATGAGGACCCATGTATAGGCCTACTTGTAATACTCTATTCTTTGTTCTTGCCTGCACAAGCCATACTTCATCGCCTGTCTCTATTGTTCCAGAGAATATTCTTCCCGTAGCTACTAAGCCAGCATGCGGATCTATCTGGATATTATTTACGAAAATTACTGTTGGCCCGTTAGGATCACACTCTATCATTGCCTTGCCTAATTCAGAATTTATGTCGCCTCTCCATATCTTAGGTATTCTGTAGCGCTGAGCCTCCTTAGGGTTAGGTACGAACTTGACTATCATGTCGAGTAGCGATACATGTAGAGGAGCCATTTCCTGAAGATCCTTTACTCCCTCAAGCCCCCTTCTATACGCTTCAATAACATCTGAGAACTTTATCCCCTTAGATAGAGCATAGGGTATTGTGAATCCCCACTTGTCCTTAGCAGCCCCTATGGCAACCATACCCTTTCTAACGTCGAGTTTCCATTTGCTTCTAAATTGTGGTTCAGCATAGGTTTCTATGAGGCCATTGATTTCCTTTATTATTTGAACTATTCTATCCTGAATTTGCTGTGGTGTAAGCTTAAGTTCCTTAATTAACCTATCAACCTTGTTTATGAAAAGTAGTGGTCTTACACGTTCTTCAAGAGACTGCCTAAGAACGGTTTCCGTTTGCGTCATAACACCTTCAACAGCATCTACAACAACAAGTGATCCGTCAAGTACTCTTAAAGCCCTAGTTACCTTACCTGAAAAATCAACATGACCTGGTGTGTCTATTAGGTTAATTACGTAAGGTTTACCTTCATACTCGTGGTAAAGGCTTATGTTAGCTGATTTAACAGTTATACCTCTCTTCTGCTCAACGTCTAGGTAGTCTAGGGCTAAAGCTTCACCAGCTATTTTAGGTGAAATTATCCCCGCAGCCATAAGTAGGTTGTCTGAAGTTGTTGTTTTACCGTGGTCAACATGAGCTATGATACCTATGTTTCTAACCTGCTCAATGTTATTCATTATCTTTAGGATGTCTTCAACCATCTTATACTTTACCATGGCCTAACACGTCCTCTAAACTTTTCCGATCCTTACCTTATCCGAGTTCATCTAAAGCTAAATACAGCACGGATTTATAAACTCACTTGTCACCTAATAAACAATGGGGATGATAACATATAGAAAGTAGCTGATGAGGAATGCCATCATTAAGCCTTTTCAAAAGAGAGCTAAGAAAGCATATCTGGAATGTTCTTGAAAGTAAAGGTGTGACATTACCGCCTAAGCCCGTTTACAATAGAATACCTAATTTTAAAGGGGCAGATAAAGCAGCAAAAATAGTTGCCGAAACTTCTGCGTTTAAAAAAGCTAACGTTATAAAAATAGATCCTGACTCACCACTTAAGCACATTAGAATGCAAGCTCTAATACATGGTAAAACCATTGTAATGCCTACACCTAGACTTAGAAAAGGATTCGTAATAGTTAATCCTAGCAAAATAGGTTTTTCTAAGGTAGAGTTTGCTTCAACAATAAGAGGTGCTATGACCTTAGGGGAAATAGTGGACGATCCCTACGCCATTCCCGAAGTGGACTTATTCATTGTAGGATGTGTTGCAGCATCTAGAATCAACGGTGTTAGATTGGGAAAAGGCGGAGGTTTCGGTGATTTAGAATACGCTATTTTGCTTGAGGCAGGAAAAATAACATATGACATAACGATTATAGCATTAGTTCATGACCTTCAAGTACTTAATAAAGCTCTTCCGAAAGACTATCACGACGTTCCCGTCGACTTAATAGCTACACCTACATCGCTAATTAAGGTCTTAAGGAGAGAGGATAGACCTAAGGGAATACTTTGCAATAGACTTTCGAAGGAACATGCGTCTCTTTCGATAATTCGAAAATTAGCCAAATGCTAGCTCTTGAAGAATTTTAAGATATCCTCCTTTTTAACTTCTTCCGTTTTCGAATACGGTGTTTTAAGTATTTGAATTATTCTTTGAGCTTTCTCGTAACCAACTATACGGGCTAACTCTGATGCTGAAGCAGAGAAAACCTTGTCCAAAGACCCAAACTTTTCCAGAAGTTTCTCAGCTGATTTAGGACCTATCCCTGGGAAGCTTTGGAGAACGAACCGTTGCCAACTTCTAATATCTACTGTCCTGGGTTTTTTAGGAATAACAGCTTTTGCTCGTTTAAGAACTTCTTGCTCATGCTTAGCTAAGAGGTAGAGCGCTATAGCTGTATCCTCGGACGAACCCGTCCATAATATGGTAATGTTTATTTCTACCATAAGCTTAACTAGTGCTCCATAAATTGCTGATATTTTCTCAGTAACCTCCCTTATCTTAGAGATTTCACCTTCAACAATGATAACCGGTTTTTCAAACTTAGCTACCATACGTGATGCTTGATCGAAAAGTCTACCATCGAAAAGGGACTTCACGAAATCATGGACTGTTTTTCTTTCAACACATACTCTATCGGAAACCAAATAATCACATGTTTCAAGGTTTTCAAAGAAAACCTTAACGCCGTTTCTCCTTAGAAACTCATGTACAGAGCTGTTCTTCTCCCTATAGTCAACATATATTCTAAGCATTTCTACATCCAAGTAAGAAATGGTATTTCTCCTTCTATAAGAGTATAGGTTACTAGAACATACAGGAAAGATAGGAAAATGTAGACTATATCGTGTTTTCTCAGCTTAAGCTCAGTCATAAATGTTCTTTTGGGCGATGACCCAAATGCTCTAGATTCTAATGCTTCAGCAACAAAATCAACTCTTAAAATAGATATTATAAATGCTGGGATAAGTATTGGTAACATTTTCCTAAGTCTCTCAAAGAAACCTCCCTTATCTAATTCTAAACCTCTAGATCTTTGAGCATCATATATCTGTATAATGTCTTTTGCTACTGTTGGAACAAATCTTATAGATAAGACAAGAGCATAAGCTATGTGATAGGGTATTTTTAGTTTATAAAGAGCCTGAGCTAAATCATCAGTGTATGTAGTTGTAAAGAAAAGTGTAAACATGTACACTAGCAGGAAAAACCT
>Ga0180301_10000460_pt1 | contig 31517 bp, 28 predicted proteins | sample GuaBasSediGuay16_FD_121797 | JGI IMG/M metagenome (GOLD analysis project Ga0180301, IMG submission 121797) | Subseafloor sediment microbial communities from Guaymas Basin, Gulf of California, Mexico - Guay16, Core 4569-2, 12-15 cm | ecosystem: Environmental > Aquatic > Marine > Hydrothermal... | reverse complement strand
GTGTAGGCTAATATGGTATAGATTAGTTACTTATCCATAGCTATAATGCTGGGGAATTATGGTTAGATTTATAGTTTAACATGTTACATAACTATATTATCACAGAACCATAAGGTTTATTAGAACTGATGCGTCGTGAAGATAGAGAAAAATATTTACTTTTCTATAGCATATATACTCTTATAGAGTCTCCGAAAATAATGGGGGATCAGTCTATGGATGCCAAGATCATTATTGTATCCGTGATCCTTTTAGTTATCGGTATAGGAATAGGCTATGGAGTAGCAGCTGTATCTATGCCCCCGGCAGGTGCTGAAACCGTAACTACTACCATGACTGAAACTAAAACGGTTACAAAAACCGTTGGAGCTACCACTACTACTCCAGAGGAATTAACAACTAAAAACGTCTACACTATATCATGGGACCAGTTAGTTGAGCTTGCAAAGGAAGAAGGAGAAGTCGTATGGTATGGTTTCGGTAGTACTTATGAAAGAGACTTCTTCACAGAACTATGTAGTATGTTTGAAGAAGAGACAGGGATTAAGTGTACATATGTACATGGAAGCTGGTTTGATACAGTACAGAAACTGATTAGCGAGAAAGAAGCTGGTAAGGAAGTCGGAGATATAGATGTAGTCTTGGCTTGGTCAAAACCTTTCGCAATGGCATATGAAGCTGGTGCGGTATGGGATGTTAATCTGGCTGAAATAATACCTAATGCTAAGGGTATACCGTTTGTTGCTAGATACTTCCACGACATGTATCCAACTAATGGAAGGCATTTACCAATATTAGCATGGTGGGTTGGATTCTTATATAGAAAAGATCTACTAAAGTACCCCGATGACGTACCAACATCATTTGACGAGCTACTAGACTGGGTCAAGAAGAATCCCGGCAAATTCACTTATTGTGATCCAAACAAAGGTGGTAGTGGCCATACGTTCCTAATAGGTCTAGCAGAGTGGTTCTATGGCTACGACAAGTTTGCTTTTGCAGAATTTAGTGAAGAAAGAGCAGCAGAAATCTTCTATAGTAAAGGCAAATATGACATGAACTTCTGGGAGTATTTGAACGAGCTTGAAAAATACATGTATCAGCCAGGCAACTATCCTCAAGGGAACAAGGCAACAATAGAGCTATTTGAAGCAGGTGAAGTAGTACTGATACCAATGTGGGTATCTATTACGATGCAAGAAGTTGAGGCTGGTAGATTAGATCCTAACTGGGTTGGAATGTATATACCAGAGCCAACAATGCCTGGGCCGTTCGATGGAGTATTCATACCCTTCAATGCACCACGTAAAGCGGCTGCACTAGTATTCATAAACTGGCTATTATCGGATAAGGTTCAGGCACTGATACCACAAAAGATCGGTGCTTATCCTGCTGTTACCGAAGCCTGGAATTTAGTGCCTGGTGAAGTTAAGAACAAGCCTTGGTGGCCAATAAACGATCCATATAATGATTTGGTCAAATGGCGTAAATATGGGCCACTATGGTACAGGCACGCAGACTACATGTTCTGGATGATGGAGAAGTGGATTGATGAAGTCGCTAGAAAGTGATATAATTAAAAGTAATGTTAGTAGTAAAGTGGGAGGAGCGAGGACATGAAGATAACTAAAGAGGATCTAATTTCAATAATTTTTCTCCTACCTCTCTATATCTTCCTTATAGTCGTGGTATTTATCCCATTAGTTAATGTTGTATTGGGCTCCTTTGGCATATCTTTATTTGGAGAAGAGTCGAGACTTACATTGGAAGGCTACTATAAATTCATGGCTCCTGATAGCCCGTACTTATATTCACTGTTCTTCACGATATACATTAGTGCTATTGCTACAGTGATAAGCATCCTCGCTGGGTACCTTTTCGCAATATACCTAACTATCAAGAAGCCTCCAGTATGGAGAAGAGTCTCAACGATAATGACCATTCCATTATTTACACCATATATTGTTGGAGCCTTTATGTGGTGGACATTATTATTTCCACGAGGATATATATCACTGGTTATAAACGGGTTGTTAATGAGGCTAGGCCTTATTCATGAGCCATTACCATTAGTTAATGACCCATATGGTATTGGAATACTCTTTGGCGAAGTATGGATTAGATTTGTTATCGCTGTATCTATATTCTATGGTCCGTTACAGATGATTAATCCAGAACTCATCGATGCAGCCAGAAGCCTTGGCGCTAACACGTGGCAGATAATCACCAAGATCTTTATACCATTAACTAAGTACTCAATAATAGCAACAAGCGCAATCATATTACTGGCAACAATGGCTGGAGTCTCGATACCACTCGTATTAGGAGGTAGTTGGCCCCAGTTTCTAAACGTAATGATATATCTTGATGTCACGACCACATTCAATTATCTAATGGCGTTTACTTCGGGAGTATTCTACATAATAGCTTCAGCGACATTAGGATACATATTCTTCAGGTTTACAATGAGGAGAGTAATCATCCAGACAAGATGAGGTGATAATATGGAGAGAGAAAAGAAGCAAAAACTATGGGATGCAATAATAATATCTATTGTAATGATATATATCTTGTTACCAATGTTTGTATTATTTGAATACGCTTTTGCAGAAGTATGGTATGCATATCAGTTATTTCCAGTAAAACTCGGTCTGAAATGGTTTTCCTGGGTATTCAAGCACCACGATACACGTATGGCGTTTTTCTATAGTTATACACTAGCACCACTAGTAATGTTAGCAACATTAGCCTTGTGTATACCTGCAGGCTACGTTCTAGCTACAAGAAGAAATAGACTAAGCATTTTAACTGAAAACCTTGTTAACATGAATATGGCGCTACCAGTTATAGTAATAGGCATAGGATTATTACCATTATATACCAGACTAGGGTTGGTGGGTAATTACTGGGCGCTAATACCTGCACACATGATTGGTGCTATACCATATACGTTGAGAAGCATCACAGCGGCCTTTATGCAGGTGCCAAAGGATCTTGAAGAAGCTGCACGAGTCCTTGGTGCAACAAGGCTCCAGGTTATAAGGAAGGTGTATATGCCGTTAACATGGAGAGGTATTTTGGCTGGAGGAATATTCGCTTTCTCCTGGTCCTTAAACGAATTTATCTTGACATTATTACTTGGCGCCCCCGCAATAAAGACCTTGCCCATATCAATATATGAGTATGTGGGTGGATACTATCTTACTCCACAGCCTGCGGCCGCATTAAGTATATTTATACTTTTACCTTCAATACTCGTAGCCATATTGTTTGAAAGGTATTTACAGGTATCATTAGGTTTGGGTGGTAGCTAAATGACTGTAATTGTCCTTGAAAATATACTTAAAAAATATGGTAAAGTCGTAGCAGCGGACATACCCTATCTTGAGATAAAGGATGGAGAGTTTTTTGGTCTACTAGGGCCATCAGGGTCGGGGAAGACGACAACACTTAGAATAATAGCTGGGTTAACGAAGCCTGATAGAGGCAGAGTTTTGCTAGATGGGGAGGACATAACAAATGTGCCTCCCGAGAAAAGAAACCTAGGCATGGTCTTTCAAAGCTGGGCACTCTTCCCTCATCTAACAGTATTCGAGAATATCGCTTTTGGCCTTAGGTTAAGAAAGCTTCCCGAAGACGAGATTAGAAAGAGGGTGAAATGGGCAGCCGAGTTACTACAGATCGACAATCTCCTTGAAAGATACCCATATCAGCTTTCAGGAGGACAGCAACAAAGAGTCGCTGTGGCTAGGGCAATAGTGCTATATCCAAGAGCACTATTATTCGATGAGCCATTAAGTAATCTTGACGCGAAATTGAGAGAACAGGTTAGGTTCGAATTACGTAAGTTGCAAAAAGAGTTAAAGATAACCTCTGTATATGTGACCCATGATCAGGCAGAGGCGTTTGCCATATGTGATAGAATAGCTATCATGAACTTTGGTAAAATAGAGCAAGTAGGCGCGCCTGAGGAAATCTATAGCAGACCTAAGACAAAATTTGTTGCAGAATTCATAGGTATTACGAGATTTATAGATGGTAAAGTAGAAGAAATAATAGATAGGTCGAAGGGTTTAGTGAAAGTCGTTAGTGAGGACGGACTAGAGATAATTTCATGGGCCGATCTAGATAGAGTTGATAAGGGTAAGAAGGTATCTGTCGTTGTTAGGCCCGACTATATATCTCTCGCCTCAAAGTCGTCTTCTAGAGAACCTAATGTGTTTAAGGCTATAGTTGACATGGCTACTTATGTAGGAGATATTGTTGACTACGAGATAAGGGTAGGTAAATGGAGACTAAGATTTAGGACACCGCCGACAATCAGGTTTGGTTCTGGAGAAGAAATATATGTAAAACTAGATGAGAATAAGCTCATCGCTATTCCAACAGCCTGATTTAAGGAGGTGGTCTAGATGGAAGTAGCTATTTTAGGAGCTGGGGCAATGGGCTCGGCACTAGCTATTCCGATAAGTGAGCGTGGGCACGAGATAAAACTCTGGTTTACAGAATACGATATGTCTATTTACGATGTAGTGAGTAAAGGAGAACCCCATCCTAGAATTAAAGTTAGACTACCAGATACTATTAAGTTCTATAAACCCGATCAGTTGAAAGAAGCGTTAGAAGAAATTGATTATATAATTATTGCTGTTAGCTCTGAGGGTGTTCCAGTAATATCGAAGCTTATTAGAGAAACCATAGGCACTCCTAGACAGCCTCTCATAGTTGTTTCTAAAGGAATTGAAATAGAGGATGGTATTGCTAAAACCATGTCTGAGATCATAGAAGGATATGTTGGCTCCGATAAAATAGTTTATGTAGCAGGTCCTTCGCTTGCAGCAGAATTAGCGAAAAAACTCCCAACACATGTGGTATATGCATCAAAATACATTGAAATATCTAGTGAGCTGAAGCGGGAGTTTGAGACCAGCTATTATAGGATCGAAGTTAGCAATGATATTATTGGAGCACAATTATCTGCGGCGTTAAAGAACATCTATGCAATAGCCTATGGTATAATTGAAGGCTACTTAAGGGCGAATAACATAGTAAATAATAACCTAAAAGCAGCACTATTGTCAAAAGCCCTTGATGAAATGGCGAAAGTGGTTTCTTTTTGTGGAGGAAAAAGAGAGACAGTATACGGTTTAGCAGGATTAGGTGACTTATATGTTACATCACTTGGCGGTAGAAATAGTATGTTTGGACAGCTTCTAGGAGAAGGACTGAGTACTAAAGAAGCACTAGATGTGATGAGGAAGAAAGGCGTAGGTGTAGTAGAAGGGTATAAGAATGCCGCAACAATTCGAAAATATCTTCATCAAAAGGATATAGGGAGAGATAAAGCGCCTATATTCTATGCTGTTTATAGTATTTTATACGAGGGCTCAGAGAAAGAAATATTGTTTAAAACCTTAAACCAATGACTCAATGTTTAAGTCATCGATACAAATAATTATACACAAAACTTTTTTAAGGAATAGATTCTAAAGAAATTAGAGGTATATCTATACGTAAGTGTGACCACATATGAAAATAAAAGGTATAATATTTGATATAGATGGAGTCCTGAAAAGAGGTAGTCAACCAATACCTGGTGCTGCAGAGACTGTAAATAAACTGCGAGAACTTGGAATAAAGATAATATTCTTGTCTAATCTCTCGACAAAATCACGCGAAGAATATGTTGAAATACTCGAGAATAAAATAGGGATAAGAGTCTCTCCGGACGAGCTTGTATTAGCAACTAGTGCTACTGCAGATTATGTAGCTAAACATAGTACAACTAAGAAAGTCTATTTTATAGGGCATAAAGGTTTAAGAAAAGAACTTGAAAAAGCAGGTCTAATCATTGTTGATGATCCTGAGGAAGCAGAATTTGTTGTAGCAGGCTCGCCCTTCGATGAAAAGGGTTATGTAACTGAAGAAAACAGGTGGAAATTTACTGGAGCAGTTAGGGCAATTTTGTTAGCTAAAGCAAAATTTGTTGCTGTTAACCCTGATAAACTATTCCCTGGAGCTGACGGCAAGCCAATACCAGGTACGGGAACATTTATTGGAGCGATTTCAGCCGCTACAGGTGTCGAGCCCATAATAATCGGTAAGCCTTCTAAAGAGATATACAGGATAGCATTATCTAAGCTTGGTGTATCGCCTAGTGAGGCTGTAATGGTTGGCGACCAGTTATACACCGATATAATACCGGCTAAAAAACTTGGCATGACAACAGCCTTGGTTTTGACAGGGCTAACAAAGAAAGAAGATCTAGATAAACTTGATGAAGAGACAAGGAGAATGATTGACTACGTCTTTGACTCTGTTAAGGATGTTCTAAAACTTGTTGAAAGGCGAGATTATGGGTCTTAACGAATACTTAAACGATCTAGTAAAAGCTGCCGCTATAGTCAAAAATTATGATAAAGATAAGATAGTTCTTGCCCACCATAATGATGCAGATGGATTATCGTCTGCTGCAATATTGATTGAGTCACTAAATAGACTTGGTATAAAAGTTGAAAATATCCCTTTAGAAAGAGTTCATCCCTTAATCGTCAAGAGAATCATAGATAAGTATGAAGAATTAATATTGTTTGCCGACCTAGGAGCCGGAGCCGCTCCAGTTATTTCTAAGATAAATTCAGGCAAGAACACGATAATAATAATAGACCATCACCACACGCCCGGAGTTAAGGATCCCAAAATACTTAATCTTTCAACAGAGCTTTATGGAATCACTGGCGACAAGGATATCTCTGCCGCTGGGGCAGCCTATCTTTTTTCAAAAGTTTTAAGCGAAGAAAATAAGGATCTAGCGTACTTAGCGGTGATAGGTGCGATAGGTGATAGTCATCATAGATTTGGTAGATTAGAGAGCGTAAACAGACTAATTCTTGAAGAAGCGGTTAAACAAGGCCAGGTCATTATACGTGTAGAGAATAATAGAGAAAAATATTATCTAGCTAAATTCGGTGAATTAATACCTGTTGATAAATTTGCAAAAAGTCTTACAGTTCTCGGAGCAGTAGGCTATCTCATGAACGGCCCTGAAATAGGGATAAAGACGGTATTATCAGGACCCAGCAATGAATATGAAAAAATGCTTAGAAAATTAAATGAGATGAAGAGAGAAAAGTTTGAGAAGGTTATTGAAAGACTTAAGGAAGAGGGATTAAATAAGACAAAGTATCTTCAATGGTTTCATGTATACGATGAATTTGCTCCTATGGGCGTAAAAGTTATTGGAGAATTTTGTATGGAAATAAGAAACGCTGATTTCGTTGACCAAGAAAAATATCTGGCTGGATTTCAAAACATGCCTAAAGAAGTGCCAAAGCTTGGTACCTTTGAGTGGAATATAGTTAAGGTTTCATTTAGATTACCTTCACAATTAGAAGTTAGGGTAGTATCAAGAGAAATGCCGGGCTATGATTATATAGTGCCGAGAGCTGCTATGCATGTAAATGGAGACATAGATGCTTGCCATGGTTATGCTTGTGCAACAACATTTGAGAGAGGCCTCGAAGAAGTATTTGTAAAGTATTTTGATAAATATGTTGATGAGTATCTAAGGAAGAGAATGCTAGGTAACGCTAGCTCACTAACCTCATCCTTATAATTTTTTCTCTTACAAACCTTCTATTAATAGCTCAAATACACTATTATAATATAATATGGTTTTGGAGGGATTAGGGACTTGCAACAATATTTAAAGATTGCTTTGATGTTCATTGTAATATTCCTTTGCATATCTTCTGCTTCAGTACTAGTTATTCTGTCTGGAGCATCTGCTTCTGCATGCGCCTTTTGGCGTGTATTTATATCAAGCATACTTCTATGGGCTTATAGTATATTCTTCAAGAAGTCATCTAGGCTGGTTTCTTATCCCGATGATAGGTTGTTGATACTCTCCATAGTATCTGGTATATTCTTGGGAATGCATTTCCTACTCTGGATGAAATCATTGTTTCTTGTACAAGTTGCAATAAGCACTACAATCGTCACCACATATCCTCTATTTAATCTACTCATCGATGCGGTAGTCTTTAAGGAGAGGGTATCGGTTATTCAGATAATATTCATGATAATCGGGTTTATTGGTGTAGTATTATTTATTCATCCAAGGATACTTGGGAGTCAAAGTATTCTAGGTGTAATCCTGGCTTTTATAGCGTCTATTGTAGTAGCCTTGTACTTTAGTATAGGCAGATATGTTCGTAGGAAAATAGGGTTACTAGACTATCTCAAAATTGTTTATTTGAGTGCCTCGGTGACAATACTTCTATATGCTCTCATAACTAGAGAGAATATTATAAACTATGGCTTGAGATCATATTTGTTTTTCCTAGCATTGGCACTAATACCCATGCTTGGAGGTCATACATTGATGAATTATCTGCTAAGATATTTAAGGACTAGTATAGTTACGTCAATATCATTGACGGAGCCTATTGGCGCGTCTATTCTAGCCTACTATATATTAGGTCAAGAGCTTAGTATAGAGAAGATACTGATCATGATGATGGTGATTATTTCTGTAGCAATAGCCATGTATCAAGGTATAAAGGAGATAGAAAGCTAATTAACAAACAAATAAATATATGCGTTCATAACAATGAATACAATTACTGCTGAAGGAATTAAAATCTTGTACAGGTCCTTAATATTTGTCCTAAAATACTCTACAGTATAAACTAGACACAAATGAGTCGGAGAAACTAGGTAGCCTAGGTAACTTGATGTATAGATAAATAATAGCGACTTTAGATCGGTAACGTTAAATGCTGAAATAAACAGCAAGAGCCCTAGCATTGGTGAACCACTTGCCGCCGATATTACTCCAGGCAACAATACATAGATCAGGTTTTGAGGCATAATCTTTTCGAGTAGTATCAAATCTTCGCTTATCCCAGAGAGTCTTATAGTAGAATTCATCACCATTATAGAAAATCCTATGAAAGCTATGCTAAACACCTTTCTAGAGAACAAGTATCTCAATAATTTTGTTATAGGGATATCCATCATTAGTCCTGTAACAAATATGCTTACTAGAACGGCTAATGGAATGGAAAAATTCCCGAATACTGATCTTAGGGCCAACGACATAACTATTGGTAGAAATATTGTTATCAAAGGCTTAATACTACCCCTTTCCGCACGATATTGGTCCCTATAAGACAGCCCTCTTAACCCGAAAACATAACCTACCAAGATCATTGTAATAGTTAGTGGAGAATTAAATAGAGCAATAACTTCTATGGGGATGTTTGTTAAAGCTGAGGCCATTATAATTAAATTGCTTATAGGGTATATTGGAAATATTGTATGTCTAAACCATAAATTAATATAGGCAGCAATATGCGGTGGACAATTTACTAATGAATCTACTATAGGGGCTGAGAGGAGGGCTCCACCTGCAATAGGTAGGAGACCCATTATTGCTGGTATTATTACTAATGCTAGGCTGGGTTTTTTCAGTATTCTTGTCAATGACAAACCAATCTCGTTAACTATCCCCTTATCCTGGAGGATTAAGGCAAGCCACATGATTGTTACAGAAGACAATATAATAACCCATGTAGCTTCATACATGATGGTATTGTAAAATACTTTATACATGTCTGTAGGATTTAATGATAACTGTATTATGATTGCTACAATCAGTATTGAAACCCCTAAATGAATGCCACGTATCATTAATACTATAAGCAATATTATCGACGCTATGAATATTATCAGAGACCACATTTTTTATCCCCATGACGCTAAACAAGAGTAATATTAAGACTAAGCCTTAAATTGATACCTCTAAAACCAGTTTTCGCAGAGCTTAAGAAAAGGGTTGAAAGAAGGGAAGTACAGGCAGATAGAGCATGTACGTCTTTGAATATCTACAGGTCTAGAGATAGTGAAGGAGTTTAGAAGCTTATTGACATGGATAAAGGATTAGGGTGGTTAAAAAGATTTTTGGTTTGATTTAGGCTTCTTCTAAAACATAGTTTGGTACAATGGGTGGTAGATTCTGTTTCTTTGCATACCAGACATTTATTACTCTATGTAAGACAACCAATAATGCCGCGCCTACAGGTAGCAGTATTACTGGATTTGATAGTCCTAATGCATAAAGCAGATATAGCACTATCGAAACTCCGGCAGCCAAGAGTGCATATGGTATTTGTGTAGTAACGTGGTCTATATGGTCTGCGCCACTAAACATCGACGACATTATTGTGGTATCGCTAATAGGGCTACAGTGGTCTCCAAAAATTCCCCCAGAAAATACGCTTGCTATTGTAGCATAGGTTACTATATAGGGGTCTATTCCCTGTATTAGGGATAGCTTCCATGCCAAGGGTATTGCTATAGGCATCATTATTCCAAAAGTTCCCCAGCTTGTACCCGTTGTAAATGATATGAACATTGCTGACAAGAATACGAGTAATGGAGCTAATAATGCGGGAACTCCTGCACTTACCGCTAGATTTACAACATAGTCAGCTGTCCCGACAGCGGTAGTTGCTGATTTGATACTCCATGCTAGGACTAATATAGCGTTAGCTAAGACCATTAGGTACATGCCCTTGATCATTGACTCTACGAGATTTGATAAGTTTAGTGCTCTTGTGAGTAATGATAAGAATGAAGCAACTAATAGTCCAGCAAAACCTCCCCATAGTAGAGCAGTAGCTGCATCACTATCTGGCAAGGCGTCAAAGAAGCTTACTTCCCACCACCTATCTCCTCCACCTGTAACCCATAGTCCAATGAATGTTACCGCTACTAGCGTTAGTACAGATAATACAAAAATCCACCATGGTGCTTCACTCTCTTCTCTACCTAATATGGATTCTGTAGGCATTAGTGGCTGTGCACCATCTCTAAGTACTTTCCCAGATGAAACAGCTCTGTGTTCAGCCTTTAGCATGGGGCCGAAATGCCTTCTTGTAAAGATTACAAGGAATACTAGTATTATCGCTAGAATACTATAATATCTGAATGGCACGCTAGAAATCCATGCTGCCATAGCGCTTACTTCTGGTGCAGAAGCTAAGGTGCCATTCTTCGCTAAATATGTTAAATACTGAAAAGATTCTCTTATTTGCCCTATTTCATAACCTATCCATGTCGACACAAATGCTAAACCTGCTACAGGTGCTGCAGTAGAATCTACGATATAGCTTAGAAGTTCTCTACTAACTCTCAATCTATCTGATAGAGGTCTTGATGTGTTACCAACAATCACAGTATTTGTATAATCATCGAAGAAGATTAGTAGCCCCATTACCCATGCGAATATACTGGCTCCTCTTGCTGTTCTAACTCTTCTTGCTAACCTCCTTGCAATATCCTTCATCGACCCTGAAGTATAGAGGACGCCTACAAAGGCTCCAATGATAAAATCGAATATTAATATTGTTGCATTCCAGCTATCGGTGACCGACTCGATAATCCATTCTAGACTCAGCCTTGCTCCGGCAAATGGATCCCATCCGTTTACCATTAATCCTCCTACAAAGATGCCGGCAAACAAGGCTATTAACACTTGTCTAGTGACAATGGCTAATACTATTGCAAGTAATGGCGGTAGTAATGGTGGGGCTATTGCGCCTATTATGAGAACTGCTACTATAGGAATTAACTTGGATATAGCTTGTCTATATCCCAACGTTTCAATAATGACCACCCTAAAACCACTAGAACACGAGTTTACATAAGATACAACTATATAAACTTAACGCCGGCATCAGGATCTAGTAGACTATTGTTGTATGAAAGCTTGTTCCTTTATTTATTCCTTGATGATTAATCCTGTATAAATACAGCTTTATAAAACCTATTAAGAGTCCATACAACATCGAAACCATCAACTATAGTCAGATCTGGTGGAACCGGGTTTACAAACGCTGAAAAACCGTCCTTGATGAGAAGATTGTCTATTAACTTAACCATGTCTTTAACATACATAGGCTTCTTCAATTTAGACAATTTCTTGATAATATGGGCTATGAGTTTTACCTGCCCTTTTTCTACAATCCTCGGATTATATGATAAATCTAGCTCAAATTCTTGGCCATCAATGTATTTTGCATAGATTTTATAACCTCTAGCCTTTATTTTTCTCAGGTTTTTTATTCCACAAAATAATCTCCTTTTAGGAAGACTGTACTCTATGAAGTCACTGTTTTCCTTACGTATCAGTTCTTTTACCTTACTGGTAATATCAACGGGTATATAGTTATCCATTAATATGATCTTATCTGCTATATTCAAGAATGCTGCAGAGGCGCTTGATACGACTACTATGCTTGTACCTGTTTTCTCTATAAGATCTCTTGCTTGATAGCATAGAGGCTTTATTGGTTCTCTTACGATTATTCTTTTCATAAGATCGTCTTTATATAGTAGGTTTGTTGCACTAGTATCCTCGTCTATTAATAACACTTCAGCTCCTGCTTCGATAGCCTCATTTATCGAAGCAGCCATACTTGTTGACCCGCTTGAATCCAAGCTCGAATATCTTTTAGTGTCTACACCTAAGGGGAGTTTACTTATAAAGCTTGATATATCAACATTAGATGCTATTCTACCATCTTCAGCTTTTACTAGGATAGTATATTTTCGAGAAACAACATATTCTCTGCCATCGCCTAGAATATGATTATATATACCATCTTGTATTGCCTCGAGCAATGTGGTTTTACCATGATAGCCTCCACCAGTAATTACAATAAGCCCTTTCTTAACAGCCATGCCAGTTATCTTTTTCCCACTAGGTAGTTTTATGGCTACTTTAAGTGTATCAGGAGCCTTAAAAGGTATTGCTGATTTTAAAGGTCTTTCCGATAAATTGGATTCTCTAGGTAGAATACTATCTTCGCCTATAAAGAATATGTAATCATTTTCATAAAGCCATTTTCTCAAGTACTCCTGGTCTTTATACAATGTTATGTGTTCATTAATTTTCTCAAAATCACCACTTAGTGATATGATCTCTTCTATAATCCTAGGTATGTTTTTGCCTACGAGAATAAATGCTTGTTCACCATTAATTCTCCTTCCACGAGCCGGGAGCCCTACGAAGAGTCTAATGATCAGATTATCTTTATCAACATCAACACACGACCGTCTTAGTATTCTTGGACTAGGTTTTGGTATGCCTATATAACAACTATAGCCTGTTCCACACTTACGCCTATATCTTAATGTCGATGTGTATAATACTCTAGCCAAATAGTCTGTAAATGGTACAAGGTTTTCACGTAATGCCTCCTTGGGGAAACCATGGGCTTTTCCAGTTACAAGGATCTCAATTATTGAAGGAGGGGCATGGGGATCACTCTGTATTTTAGTAAAATACGCTTTAATTCCATTAAATGCTATAATGATTTTTCCTAGGACTTTATAATTTTTATAACTCTTACCATCGATTTTGTAGAAGATTCTTTTCAGTTCGTCAAAACTCACTATATCACGTTTCGACATCGACATACTAATTCACCAGAACAACGTGCTACGGTATCTTGTATCTATAGATGACTATATTATAGCGAAGTTTAATTTATAATCATACATTGTTGAAACGTTTACATTATTTACGAGTGCTTCATTTTTCCTAGCTTCTTGTTTAAAAATCTAAATTATGTTCGAATCAAAGGTTAAATTAAATTTGGTGTATTTATAAGAGATACTTCAGTGGTCGATAATGTACATAAGTATTAGTGGACGTATACTAAACAAACTAAGTAAGTCAAAGAGTAAGCACCTATTGTGGTGGCCTACAGCACTCTTTTCATTAAGAGAGTGTAGACCTGGCGACATATTCATAACAGATTGTTATATACATAAGATAGCTAATTCGATCAAAGCAAGGCTCCTCCTTACAATAAAGGTAGGAAAACATGTGAGAGTTTTAGAGAGTCCACCTATAAATGCGCCGCATGCGCCAAGATATGGTTGTACCTGTGAAGAATATTCTAGAGCTCTAACTAAGTTATGGGATCAAATATCGGGAAGGGATGAGCAGAGAGTTGGCCAGGAAGATAAGAGCTGGCGTGAAGCCATTAGTCCAGAGAGATTGGCTTTGGCCCATGTACTCTCGCCTGTCAAATGGATAATAGGACCCATGGAAAATCTTCCTTTAAGCATTGCGCCAGATATAGCGAATACATTGCTACATGATATGTTAAAATACTTGTGTGTTGACAAAGAGGTTAAATTTGATGCTTGGAGACAAGTTTATACATTATTAGTACTTGACCTTGAAAAGAAGCATGCAGAAGTGGTGATTGGCTCGAAAAAATACAGGAATAAGGTTATTGAGAGATATATTTTCGGGAATCCTAATGTATATTCTGATGTAGAAAACATACTCAGAAAGTAAAAGATATGATGTATCAGCATTAAGTTATCTCTTTGCATATAGCCAGCAAGCTACATAGTGCCCTGGCTCAACTTCCATCATTGCTGGCTCTTTCTTCTTACAAATATCCATGGCTTTCGGACACCTTGGATGAAATCTGCAGCCAGGCGGTGGGTTTACTGGCGATGGGGGTTCTCCCTGAAGTATTATCCTCTTCTTAGACCTAGCTATCTTTGGGTCCGGTATAGGTATTGATGAGAATAAAGCTTGTGTATATGGATGTAGTGGTTTCTCGAATATGGTATCCGAGTCAGCGATCTCAACGAATTTCCCTAGATACATTACAGCTATCCTTTTACTCATATACTTCACTACGGCGAGATCATGTGATATGAAGATATATGAAGCTCTAAGCTTCTTCTGCAGGTCCTTGAGTAAATTGAGTATTTGTGCCTGAACTGAAACATCGAGCGCTGATGTAGGCTCATCTAATACTATAAACTTGGGCTTCAACAATATTGCTCTCAGGATTGCTACACGTTGTTTTTGCCCGCCCGATAACTCGTGTGGATATCTGTATAAATGCTCTTTACCTAAGCCAACCATTTCTAGATTTTCTACGAGAAATCTTTCTGGTTCGTCAACATGTATACCATGTTCTTTCAAAGGCTCTAATAGTATTTCAGCTATAGTCATTCTCGGATTTAGTGATGAATGCGGGTCCTGGAATACCATCTGAGCTTTTCTTCTGAATTCTTTAAGCTCGGCACCCTTTAGCTTTGTAACGTCTTTGTTCTCAAATATTATTTTTCCAGCAGTAGGCTCCAGTAGTCTAAGCACGGTCCTGCCCAAGGTGGATTTTCCGCAACCAGTTTCTCCAACCACTCCAAAAGTCTCACCATGTTCTAGTTCAAAGCTAACGCCATCTACGGCTCTAACTTTCTTGAACAGGCTTCCTCTAACTGAAAAGTATTTCTTAAGGTCTTTGACTACAAGTATGGGTGCCATGAACCTCACCTCCTTGCATAAAGCCAGCAAGCTACATGATGACCGGGTTCAACTTCGATAATTGGGGGTTCTTTTTCTTTACAAACGTCCTTGGCGAGAGGGCATCTTGGAGCGAATCTGCAGCCAGGTGGTGGATTAATAAGGCTTGGGACTGTTCCTGGTATAGATTCTAGTCTTTCAATCTTCTTTAGTGGATTGGGTACAGCTTTGAGGAGCATTTGTGTATATGGGTGCAATGGTCTCTCAAATAATTCAAATACATTAGAGTGTTCAACTACCTTCCCTGCATACATTACATATACCCTATCACTTGTTTCAGCCACTACGCCAAGATTGTGTGTTATTAATATTATACTCATACCATACTGTTTTTGGAGATCCTTTAGTAATTCCAATATCTGTGCCTGGACTGTCACATCAAGATTTGTGGTGGGCTCGTCGGCAATAAGTAGACGAGGCTTATTTGCAATAGCAGTTGCGATTACTGCACGCTGTCTCATACCGCCGGATAATTCGTGAGGATAGTTCTTTACTCTAAGCTCTGCGTGAGGTATGAGGACTTGTTTTAATAACTTTACAGCTTCTTCTTTCATAGTCTTTTTATCAACTGGCCGATGAGCTTTTATTGTCTCAATTATATGATAGCCAATAGTGTATAAGGGATCTAGAGCTGACGAAGGATCTTGAAATACATATGCTATTTCATTACCCCTGATCTTTCTTAATTCTTCATCAGGTATTTTGAGTAAATCTATAACCTCACCATTTCTTCTCCTAAATAGTGCTGAGCCGCCAACAATTCTTCCAGGCGACTCAATTAACCTGGTAATAGCTCTTGTTGTCACTGTTTTTCCGCAACCAGTTTCTCCAACCAAAGACACGACTTCCTTCTCATATACGTCAAATGAGACCTTAGATACCGCATGTACTACGCCAGCATACGTATAGAATCTCACATCGAGATCTTTTACTTTTAATACGGTCTTTTCATCTAGACTCATGCCCATGTGATCACCTCTTCTTCTTTTTAGCTTTTGCTCTGACTTCAATCGCTCTCCTTGTTCTCGGATCTAGGACGTCTCTTAAAGAGTCTCCTAAGAGATTCCATCCAAAGGCTATCAGTAATAACACAGTTCCATCAAATACTACTATATGCCAGCTTCTCTCGGGGAAGTACTGGCCTGCTTTTGATATCATAAATCCGAGTTCTGGTACAGGGTCTTGAGGGCCTAGTCCTAGGAACGATAGTGATGCCGAAAGTAGGGCTGCTGTGGCAAGATCGAAAGTCATCATGACTATTATTGGTGATAACACGTTGGGTAAGATATGTCTTATCAGTATTCTCCATGTCGATAGACCTATAGATCTTGCGGCTTCGATGAACACCTGCTCTCTGACACTAAGTACTGTACCTCGCACTGTTCTTGCGTATATAGGCCACCAGACTATTACTAGTGCTAGTAATACTGATAATAATGCAGCTAATTGCCCGTACTCTTGAGGTCTAAGCCCAAATAGCCATAGCAAGAAGTCTCTAATTTGTGTATTGGCTTCAAGAAATCCTCTAATACGTTGTGGCAGTACTGTTGCAAAAGCTATAGCTAGGACTAGTCCTGGGAATGCTACGAACATGTCTGTAATTCTCATTATAACTTCATCTACTACGCCGCCTTTATATCCTGCAATTAGTCCGAGTAATATTCCTAAAGGAGCGCCTATGAGTACGATTAGCAGTGATATCACGAACGATATCCTAACTCCATAAAAGATCATTGCTAATACGTCTCTACCCCACTCATCAGTCCCGAGTAATGGGCCTCCACTACATGATGGAGGTAAGCAAGGAGGTTTGAGCCACAAGTCTGGGTTTTCAACGACTTTATACTCCCAATAACCTTGCCATGCTATAGATGGCCCTATTATAGCTGTAATGGCTGTTATCAGAACTAAGAATCCTCCAACAATACCTATAGGTGATCTACTGAATGCATAGGCCATTAGTTTCCATTCTCTAATTCTTGAAGAGTTTTTAATATCCCATTCAGGATCGAATTTAACTCTAATTTTTACATACAGGTCTATGGCCTTGGCTAGTAGATTATATATGGTCTCAGACATTTTATCACCTTAATATCTAATTCTTGGATCTATTAGAGCGTATAGTATGTCTACTACAAAGTTTACAGTCACATAGACGAAAGCAAATATGAATGTGCCAGCGATAATTGCGGGGAAGTTTAACCTCATTATTGACTCATATATGTATCTTCCCATACCAGGAATATTGAATACTGTTTCAGCAATTATTGCACCACAGAGAAGTCCTCCAAATTGTAACCCTAGTATAGTTACTACGGGGACCAAGGCATTCTTTAGTGCGTGTCTCCAGACCCACCACTTGGGTAAACCCCTAGCTTTAGCAAATAATATGTACTCTGAACTTAATGCATCAAGGAGGCTATTTCTTACAAGCCTTGCAATAAATCCTCCACTCAGTAACCCCAAGGCTAGGCCTGGTAGATAGAACCTCTTTACAGTTTCAACAATTACATCCCATTCTCCACAAAAAGCGCCGCCAAACATCGGTACTGCCCCAAGATAATATGCTAGATGACCCAGTACTGGTATTCTTGAAGGCATTGATGCTAGTGTAGCTCTACATGCTTCCGACGGCAATGGTACACCAGCTAGATAGGTCGTATGTGTGTACACGAATAGCGCTAGTATTAGGAAATAATACAGTACGAATGAAGGCATCGAGCTACCAAATAACGCGAAGAATCTCACAAAGAAGTCTACTGGCGTATCCTTTTTTAATGCTGCTATTATCCCTAGCGGTATCCCTATTATTACTATGAAGACGAATCCAAATATTGCCAATTCTACAGTTATCGGGAACCTTAATCCTAGCTCCTGAACCACGAGTTTGAGTCTAACCGGGTCTTCTAGTTGACCAGTAAATAGCTGTGTTATTAGGAATGAAAATTGTTCATACCATGGTGCATCAAACTTGTATTTTGCCCTGACCTGCTCTAGTGCTTCAGGATTTAGAAGCTTTTCGCCACCAACCCATGCTCTAACAGGGTCTGTTGGAATCAAGTATGCTATTACATAGGTTATGAGCATCACACCTATGATTGTTGGTATAAAGGTCAGGGCTCTTCTTGCTACGAATTTAAGTAGGCTCACTAGAGCGCCACCTTTAGCATTTGCTTTATATAAGATAGAAAGCGTGAATAGGTATTTAAATTTATATAAATTTGATTTCTAATAATTAGGTGAAATAGGTTTGGAAAAAAGATGGTTTGAGAAAAATTGTTTTTATTAAGGCTTATATCCATAGAGCTTTTCCCATATTGTTGCGTTCCAGTAGTATGGATTGAGCTTTAGTAATATGTAGCTACCTTCTTGATAGTCAGCTACATAGTATGGTCCTGTGGATACTGGATACCAGCCTAATAGCTCGAATGATGGGTCGTCTTCACCAGGTATTACATACTTGGCCCAAGCACCAGGGTTCTTGCCATTCTCTGAAGCCGCTAACGCCTCTTCATACTTGTCTCCTAACGCATACTCCATTGGTATGACAGCTGTTACTGCTGTTGTGAATATGTGTAGTATTGGCGGGTATGGGAACTTTAGCTTAAACATTACGACGCCAGCAGTCTCTCCACTATAACCAAAGATCTCTAGTAGGTCGTCAAGACTGTTGATGGTATAGGTCTTGCCCTTGAATACTGTTGTTAAGCCTTTGCTAGCTATTTCGCTAAACTCCTCCTCGCTCAGCACCTTTGATGCATTGACGTCAATGAAGTCTGTTATCATCCATACAGCGCTACCAGGTAGGTTTAGTCTTGCAACTCTCCATACGCTGAACAGTACGTCTGTGGCATCGATTGGATAGGTCTTATCATTCCATGGGTCGTAAGCTACTACACCTCCTCTTACAACAAAGTATAGTTCTGTAGAGTCTTCACTGAATGCCCATGCAACAGCTAGTCCTGGTAGTGGCTCTGTTTCTTCTTTCCAATATACAACTGGCGTGGTATAGATCTGCCATATGATCTCCCATCCAAATGACTCATAGGTCTTTGCAGGGTCAAATGTATCTGGCCATCCAATTGTTGCTATCACCATTGTTGAAGGATCATTCTTAATATCTAATACACCAGTGTCTCTTACTGGAGCGTCAGGAGTCTCCCATACTAGGTCGTATCTCATGAACCCTGTTAGTGGGTAGTATACGTCCTGAACCCAGCTACCATGGTTCTCTCCAGTCACTTGTTGTCCAAGCATTATCATTGGGCATTCATGGTTGAAGTTAATGACTGCCGCGTTTACTATTGCTTCTCTTACCTCAGGGTCTAGGATTGTTCTAGAGATCTTTACGAGCGCGCTGATTGGTACATCCTTCCAGCCAGGTGCTCCAATAGTCACCATTGATATGGGGTTCTCCCAGTTCTCTTTGGTCTTCTCTTCGTCGAGCACATAGCTAACTACTATTAATGGCTTGTCAGTGGGTCCATCATAACTTGCGCCAGTACCCTTTGGCCCTACTACTACAATGTACTTTTCTGTATCGATCCATCTGTCAACATTGGAGATGTACTTGCCTACATCAGCTGGAGATACATCCTTATAGTATTTTAGCTCCTTGAACTCTGCTCCTCCCCATACGAAGGGCATTAGATAGTTGTCAGGGTCTAAATAGTCTGGTATCCAACCAAGTATCGCCACGTCGAAATCAAAGTGGTCTACTTTTCTTAAGAATTCTGGCCATGTGTATGTTTCCACTATTACCTTAAACCCTAAGCTGCTCCAGAAGTTCTGTAGTAAGGCAGCTATTTGAGCTCTTGCAGTGTTTCCTGTGTTATAAATTACTGTAATAGTGTATTGTGATGGATCAAATCCCTTCGCTTTGAGACTTTCTATAATCTCGAGTGCTTTGTCTAGGTCAAATTCATAGTGTATGATATTGTAGTCGGTCCATCCAGGCATTCCCTTAGGAACAATTGTATACAGCCTAGTATATAGTCCTCCAAATACCTGGTCTAATATAGTCTGGTATGGTACTGCGTATGCTAATGCTCTTCTAACTTCAGGTATGTTGAGCGGCTCCTTCATAGTATTTAATATTAAGTGCTGGATTGTTAGTCTAGGCTTATCATACCTAATCTTTAATACGAGTTTGTGGCCGTCGACAGGTGTACCGTTTACATCCTTCCATCTTGCTGGCGTAACTACTGCAATATCGGCTACACCAGCTTTATACATCTGGATTCTTGTCATCTCGTCATCAGCGATAATGTAGAGTACTTGTGTATGCAGAGTTTTCTTAACAGCTGGAGGTGTAGTAGTTGTTACAGGGGTTGTTGTAGTGGGTGATGTAGGTGATGGACTAGAGGTTGTAGGCGGCGTTGTAGGTGATGGACTGGGAGACGTGGGAGACGTAGGCGATGGGCTTGGAGATGTAGGGCTGGGGCTAGGGCTTGTTGTGCTTGTTGGACTGGTTGGTGTGGGTGTTTCTGTGGGAGCTGGTCTTGATAAATATACTGCTACTCCTACTACTGCAACGATTACAATTAGGGCTATTATTATGGCGACCGTTTTACTTAGGGCTTTCATATAGGAGGGCATATTTACCCCCGTATCCTATCTCTCTTAGGGATAGGGAACTGAATGCCCATATAAAAGTTTTATTCTTGGTAAAAGTTTATGGATAAGCTCTAAACCTTATAGTTTATACTTTTAAGTAATTCTATTGAAAAAGTTAACACATTAGTTGAGTGGTTACCTAAGTTGTTACTTATCGTATCAAGTCTAGACTATATTGTTTTTGATAATATATCCACTGTATTTGATCATATAACAAAAATCATAATAGAAATACATGATCTTAGCCTTAATAGTTATTATAGCTCTCCTTTCTTCCTTAAATAAGCCTCAAAATCGTCAATATACTTGAATATATCATCTGGATATATGAGAACGTAAACTCCTTTCCCGATCTCTTCTTTTACAAGCATAAATGCTCTAGTAACTGCTCCAGAGCTCAGCCCTATTAATATCCCTTCTTTACGGGCAATCCTAATTGATTCCTCAATAGCCTCTTCTTTTGTTATCTCAACAACCCTGTCTACTTTAACTTGGAAGAACCATTTAGGTTTCGTCTCTAATCTTTTTATCCCAGGTATTTTCTCTCCCTTAGCTGGTACTACACCAATTATTTTTACTCTATCCCCATACTTTTCTTTGAAATATTTTGCTATTGCCGCTATATGACCTGACATACCAACTCCGGCAATTATTGCTTTTGGCGGGCTTCTATTTACCTCATTTAATTGCTCATCAATTTCTCTCGCAGTATACTGATAGTGTGCTTCAAAATTGTTATCATTAACAAATTGGTTAAGATTTAATGCATGTTCTTTTCTAGCTATTTCAGCAACCATGTCTATCATATCTGGCGATATAGTTTCAAAATCTGTTAATACAACCTCTGCACCCAAGACCCTTAAAATAACCTTTGTTAAACGCGGCGTTGGTCTTGGCAAGTATGCTCTCCCGATGTTGCTTCATATAGCTTTTTGCATTCAATACATTCTTTGAATGCCTTCATTATCATGTTCCATACAGGCCTATCTTTAATGCTATGACTAAATGGATTAAAGTACTCTAGTTTCGCCTACACCTCGTACCCTGAAGTAGATAGAGAATTTAGTCTGACCAATGGTGTAGGCCATATGTGCGGAAGCATTTCTAGTGTGCTAGTGAAGACATTCATCTTCCTTGCTTCTCGGGCATATCCGATCCTTAATATAACATTGTTATATTGATTTGGTTTGACTATATAATCTTTCTATATTCTTAATGCTCGAACCATAATGTATTTACTGATATATGAAGACTATAGATTATTACTTAGAAATCGATTATGCCTAGTTCTTTTTTATAAAGACATGCTCGGCATATTTCATGGGCAGATGGTTCGCCACATATTTTACATGTTTTTATCTCTCCACCGCCATACTTTTCTTTAAGAATGTCTAGTATTGTTAAAAGTGATCTAAGGAGAGAGTATTTTGTGCCTGGATATTTTTCCTCTATTTCATTTATTTGTCTTCTAATGATCCATCTTAAACTATATTGAGCGTATGGACACTCTGTAAATTTTGGATAAAGTTGGTTTAATATAGCATAAAGTGTTGTCTCCTTTTCAAGTATCTCATAGAAAGGCTTAACTCTCCTAACAAACCTTGGGTGTGTTGAAATACCCGAGATCGGGCCTAGTCTAGACACCTTTTCCCAATCATTCCTCAATACGTTCATTAGATAAGTCTGAACTATATCATCAAGATTATGAGCTGTCGCCAATACTGTTCCACCAAGTTCTCTAGCCGCTTTATTTAATAAATACCTTCTAAATACCCCACAATAACTACATGGCGTATAGGGGAGCTTTTTCTTAGTACTAAGTTTAACTATTTCATCTAGAGTGTACCCTATCTCATCTTTGAATCTGGCTATATGATAATCCACATTCAATTCATTAACAACTCTAAGAAAATCCTTTATGGTTTCATCGCGATAACCCTTTATTCCTTCATCGATAAGCAGGGCAGTGATTTTCCAGCCCGGCACTCTTTTTGATAAATTAACCATGTAATGGAGTAGAGATAGTGAGTCTTTTCCTCCAGAGACAGCAATAATTATGTGTTCTTTATCTTTAAACATTTGATATTTTCTTAGGGTCTTTCTAACTTTCCTATCAAAGTACCTTAGGAAATGTTTATCACAATAAGCAATACCACCTACTCTAGACACATATACTGCAGATCTATTACAGAGATTGCATTTAACCACCAGAAACCACCGGGTAAAGCACTACTTCATCTCCATCAACAATCTCGTCTTCTTCTGTAAGAATTCTACCATTTTTTACCACAATATACTCTTCACTCAGCAATCCCAATATTTTAAACAACTCCTTCACTTTAACGCGATTCTGATCTAGGGTATATATCTTCCCATTAAGGCTCCTTACCTTTATAGCCATTGTCTTAACCTTAGATAGCTTTGAAACCTGGTACTATAATGGATTATGCAACCCATATATCAAAATTTTCCCGCCATATAGTTTTTAATCATTCAAAACACTTCCTATTAACCAGATTAACAGCTAATAGAGTTGTTAAAGTAGTTATGTTACTGAGAGACCGATAGTACTAATCACTTGGTGTAATAGATGAATACGTGTCTTTCCCCCGAGGAATTAGAAAGATATTCTAGACAAATAATGGTCTTTGGTGAAGAAGGGCAAAAAAAGCTAAAGAAGTCAAAAGTACTTGTTGTTGGTGTAGGAGGTTTAGGCTCGTCTGTCTTATATTATCTTGCAGCCGTTGGCGTAGGAAAACTCATTATTGTTGATAAGGAGAAAGTAGAACTGAGTAATTTAAACAGACAAATTATTCACACAACGAAAGATATAGGTAAGGAAAAAGCTAAGTCCGCAGAAGAGAAATTGAGAGAACTCAATCCCAATATAGATATTGAAGCATATAGTACAAAGTTTAATGAAGATCTGGCAAAAGAGCTTATACCGAAAATCGATGTAGCTATAGATGCCCTAGATAACTGGGATACACGAATAATTTTAAACAAATATTGTGTTAAATACAAGAAACCGCTAGTTCATGCTGGCGTTAGAGAAAGTTACGGACAGCTCATGGTGATTATCCCGGGTAAGGGGCCTTGCCTACATTGTGTATTTCCGCGAAAACCCCGAGAGGAACATCCATTCCCAATACTAGGGCCCATACCAGGTGTTTTAGGTGCTCTCGAGGCTCTAGAAGCTATAAAGATTATCACAGGCTATGGCAAACCAGCTGTAGGCAAGCTACTAATATTTGATGGAAAGAACTTAACTATAGATATCATCAACGTGCAAAGAAACCCCAACTGCCCTATATGCAGTAAGTTATATTGATTTCATTTGATTATCTTTTTCTTCTCATCGTTCTTTGGATATAAGGCTATCATACCGCAACAAGCCGAGTTTCCGGCTATGGCACTTCGATGAGCTTAGTCTAAAATTAACTACATTAGACAACATATCTCGAAGTATATGAATTAATTTGTTATCTAAATTAGTTTAAGTAACTCGATTTCAGAAACTTCATTATGTAGAAGCTTTTCTTGTTTCCACTAGACTTAGAGCTCTCTTCAAAATATCTCTTGCTATCGCTCTATAGGTTCTACTTCTCGAGCTATGATAAACTATATCTACACAATGTTTAATCGCTTCAACATATTTGCAGATCTTCTTGGGAGTAGTATAGGGTATTTTAGAATAATATACTAGTGCTTCAATAATAGCATAAGAAGCTCTATTGTATGTTTTAGGAATACTTTTCCTCAAATAAACACTAAGAGGTTTCATATACACCGCTAAATAATCGCCTAGATCATTGTATTTCACTACCTTAAAATAAACATATCCATTACAACCACTTAAACAGGGAGTATTAATACCTTTTATAAATATATATTTTAGTTTCTCTTTGCGAATAATAGAATAATAGAATAGCCTTGGATCATGGGTTACACAGATAGTACCTTCTTTAGCACCTTTTCTTAATAATTCGTAGGTTCTAGATCCTTTAAATACGCGGGAAAAAAGCATGTCATCTAACAATAAAACTCCTATAGGAGCACTATTGACAAAATTGTCTAATAACAATGTAACTATTACTTCGCTATACGTTTTCTCTGAGAAACCCATTCTTTTCAATATTCTCGATAGCTCCAACAGTACACCCTCGGAAATCAATGATTGACAAGATTATATAGAAAAATACGGCATAATTTATGTTATTCAACAGATATATGTTTAGAGTCGCAGTCATAGATACTGCCATAGAGTGTGATAATTAATGGTCTCTATGGACGAGTGGATGAACTGGTACAGATGGATCGTAGAATTATTACACATAGATCCTTCAATGGATCGAAAAGCTACTTCTATTTTATCAGAGCTTGTAAAAGATATTGAACCTCCAATAAATGAGCTGGCTACTGTACTTCGGGATAGAAACGTGTTTGTATTTGGGGCAGGTCCTAGTCTGGAGCCTAAGTTGAATGAAATGGTATCATTCTATAAAGATATATTAGAAAGCTCTCCTAAAATAGCGGCTAATGGTGCAACCAAAGCATTGATTGAGCGTGGTATAGTCCCGGAAGTAGTGACGACGGATCTTGATGGAGATATCGACTATATTCTAACTGCTGCTGAAAAAGGCTCGATAATAATAATACATGGACATGGAGACAATATAGATAAGTTGCTGAAATATGTTCCCCTAATCAAGAAAAGGACCTTGAAGATTATAGCAACAACACAGGTAAAGCCTCTTAATAAAGTCTATAACTTTGGCGGGTTTACTGATGGAGATAGAGCAGTTTTCTTGGCATATCACTTTAAGTCGAAAAAAGTGATCATGGCTGGCATGGATTTTGGCGAGATTGTGGGAAAATACTCTAAACCCTGGCTTAAAGATAATGTCAAGGCCTCGTATAGAAAAAGGACTAAGCTGTACATAGCTGAGAGGCTTATATCATGGATCGCTCGTAAGCCCGGTATAGAGATATATACTTTATCAGAATATGCTCCACAATACGTCATAAAGATTAACATTAAAGACATACCTAAAATTGTAGGTCAACCCTAATTCTTATACCAGAGGAGAAACATCATGCCCCGTGCTGTTGTAGGCATAAGTGGATTAACATTTGATGTATCGCACTATACTAAAGGCGCCTCAAGTAAATGCATGAATATACATGGCCATACATTTAAACTTTCTGTCGAAGTAGAGGGATTTATTAACGAAGACACTGGCATGGTCATAGACTTCATTATTCTTAAGAAAATTGTTAGAGAAATTATAAACGAATATGATCATAAGGTCATAGTTCCGAAGAAAGATGTAGGTAAAATATCCATCAAAGGGCCTTTTAATGCGGAAATGAAGGTTATCGATTATCCTGAAGCGACAACAGAGTATATCGCTCTCGATATAGCCAAGAGAATTTATGAGAAACTGAAAATGCCCGTACGTGTTAAATTATATGAAGGAGAGAACAATTACGTTATAATCACATGGGGGTTTGAACAAAGTGAGCAAAAATAACAATATTCCAGAAGCTCATGATGAAATGCCAGATTGGCCTCTTCCTCTACGCAGAGTTGGTGTAAAAAATGTCCGGACCAAAATAAGGATATGTAATCATGAATGCCGTGATTACGAGGTGGAGATTGAAGCTTTTATAAACCTTCCTAGAAACAAGAGGGGAGCCCACATATCAAGGTTTATAAAAGTAATCAATGAGGCTATTACAAGACCATATAGTTCGTTCTTTGATCTAGTCAGAACCGTTGCAAATAAGCTTTTCCAAGAACATGAATATTCGGATTATGTTGAGGTATATTTGAAGACAAATGTATACAAAGGTCCTTATAACCCTGCTTCAGTAAAGTTGGGATTAAAGGCCGAGGAGAATAATGTGAAAGAGTTCATTAAAATAAAGATCGAAGGACTTACCGTTTGTCCATGTGTACAAAAAGTATACAGTTTTTTTGAAAACACGCCACTAGATAAAACTCCTACACACATGCAGCGCACAAGATTATGTGTAACATTGTTATCAAGAAGTATTAACATAGATCTAGACGAGTTTATAGAACTATGCTTAAGTGGTTTCTCATCACAATTAGAAGGATATCTAAACAGGTATAAGGAATACTTGCTCATAAAGAGATCACTAAATAATCCGAGGTTTGTAGAAGATGTTGTAAGAAAAGTCGCATTCTCAATCTTTAACAGGTATAAGAATACCATGGATCCAGATACATACATTAAAGTATCTGCGTTAAGTTATGAGAGTATTCATCCATTCAACGTTTATGCAGAGTTCAAGGCTTGTTTAAGAGATCTAGAGAATGTTTTATTATAAAATCCCTTTAACCAACTACCTTTACAGTAGCACCTCTATTATTTGGTTTTGCAATAAATGCCATGTATTCTTTTATGCCTTTATTATTTAATTCTCTTAAAACATTATTCATTATGATCCTAGCTTTTTTTCTATCATCAATAATTCCATAAGCAACTGGACCCCAGCTACTTTGACCTACTCCATAGACGCCGTATTTTAATAGCAGATTAACTATAGTTTCTGTTTCTTTACAACAAAATATTCCCTGTTGATGTCTAGAGAAATATTTTCCTGTAAGTAATTGTATTTTTGTTAATGCTTTACCAAATTTCTTCGCATTTCTCTCAGATATTGCTGGTATCATTTCAAGCAATAATGTCTTATACAATTCATACTGGAATTCGATCGGAGGTTTTTTCGGCAGGCTTAATATTCTCTTTTCTTCTCTTTCACTAAGTCCTTGAATATTCATTGGTACAATTGTTATGAAATACCAGTTTCTAGGCAATTTTGCCCAGTAAACTACTCTCGGCAAATCATCGCCCTTTTTCGGCTCATGCAAGATCTTGTTATTATTTAAAAACCTACCACTATCAACAATGAATCCTCCTTTCTCAAAGGCAGCTGTACCTATGCCAGATACTAGTCCTCTACCTAGAAGAGCGGCTAAATCCCTAATACTGTAACCTAGGTTGAATAGCTTATTTATCGCATAGGCTATTGCGAGTGATAGTTGTGTAGTTGAGCCTAATCCAACATGTCTTGGTATTGCCGAGTAAATGTTTATCTCTATATTACTTATCCCAATCTTACTAGTCACTAGTTCAACAACATCTTCTACCTTAACATCAGTAAAGTTATTTACAACAAGATCCTTAGAAGGCTTTACAACAACTCTTGCTACGGGCCTATCTATACTAACACCTATGCTTCCATAAGCTGTGTTTGATTCGAGGAAATTATAAAATCCTAGATGAAGTCTTGCTGTCGTTATAACTTCAATAGCCTTCAAAAGCCCCCACCTTCCAGAATAGTGGTATCCTTAACGAAAAACTAGCCATCGCATGAGACCTCCGTTGACTGTTTCATATGGCATATGATTTTTAGTTATTCCGAATACTTTTAACCATGATGTATGGGGAACACTTTACTATACACTCTTATCAAATTATCGATAATAGACACTATCAAACTAAAACTTTTTATATCATTCATTAATAACACAGCTACCATTATCTTTGTTTGATTTAATGTAATATAGTTACTATGGTAGAAATACTTTAGAGTATGTAGGATCTAGGGTTAGAGGGTGTTGGATATGGTTAAAGCTGTTGGTATAGACCCCGGTACTAAGTCTTTTGATATAGTCCTTATAGAAGGGGATAGGGTTCTAGCAGAGAAAAGTATACCAACAATAGAGATCGCTGAGAATCCTCGTGTACTTGTAGACACGATTAAGGAGTTAAAGGATTTCGACATAATTGCTGGTCCATCGGGTTACGGTACACCTATTATTTGTAATGATGATATTATTGATGCAAAAACCTTTGCCATGGAGATATTATTGCTAACCCATGAAAACGAGATTAAAGAAGGGATTAAAAGAGGCGAAATAGGGATAGCTGTGTACAAAGCAATAGCTGACACGGTCTATGAATTCTGGAAAATGAGATTACCCGTATGCTATATCCCTTCAATTATACTGTTGCCTACAATACCCGATTATAGGAAATTAAATAAAATAGATATGGGGACAGCCGATAAGCTCTCAGTAACAGTGCTTGGAGTATATGATCAAAGCACTAGACTGGGAGTTAGATATGACGAGACATCTTTCATATTGGTAGAAATGGGCTATGGCTATAACGCCATAATAGCTGTAGAAAAAGGTAGAATCATTGACGGTCTTGGCGGGACACTTACGCCGATGGGATTCCTTACCATAGGGCCGATAGATGCCGAAGCCGTGGTTTTAGGGAAAACATGGCCCAGGTTTAGCGTATTTTATGGTGGTGTCTCAACAATTTGTAAGACCTTTTCTATCGAAGAGGCACTTGATAAAGCAAGAAAAGATGATATATGCCGTATGGGTTTTGAAGCAATGTTTGAATCCATTAGAAAAGGCGTAAAAGCATTATCGGCGTCGATGACTAAGAAACCTAGAGAAATATTGTTATCGGGTAGATTAACAAGGATACCAGAGATCTATTATAAGGTTAAGAAGATGTTAGAAAATATAGCTCCTGTTGAAAGGATTAGGGGATTAAAGGGTGCTAGGATAGCAAAAGAGGCCGCCCAAGGATATGCAATTATTGGTGAAGGGATCGGAAAGGGCTATTTCCGTGATCTAATAAAATATATGGGTATACTAGACGCTAAGAGAACAGTATTATCATGGGTATATCATCCATTATTAAATAATGCGAAGAAAAGGCTTGTTGAGGCCTATAAACGTGCAATAAGGCAGGAGGCTGTTAAAAGAATATTATCTAGAGAAGACTTAATGATATTGGAACAATAATAGTAATGGATCACGTGTTTCCCTCTCTGCTATAGTCTTGAATACTTCGACTAAATGCCTATCTAATCATTTAGTATTATATGTAGTACAGATGTTATATTATGTAGAAGCTTGCACTAACGTTACCTTCTTTAATAGTGCCTCTGTCTTGAAGACACAGATTATATAATAGTGTAGGTAAAAGACGCTGTTAAAAGGCTTAGAAAATTAAGTACGAACAAACCACAATAGTTGGTTAATGGTTTCTTCAACTCTCACTTACATAGTCCATTAAAACTTTTTTCGATCTAATAATTGAACATATTTTACAGAATAAGCTTATGCTCTCCTTAGCGTTATCTTTGTATATATTATCAGCTATTTTCTCAACAAGTTACATAATCTCTTTATTACCCCTTAATGTCGCTAAGGCTTTCTGCCCTCTTTTTGAATGCATATAGTAGCTTATGGCGGGTTGTAAAATGCCCAGTTTTCTAGCTGCCTCAACTTGTGTTAGCTTGAATTTTTCAATAAGCGTTAGTGCTATTAATGCTCTAAGCGACGGCAAGATCTTCTAACCATGATTTCACAAAAAGTCTTCACAAAAACCCCCAAGTAATGAAACGTCTTTCCACCAATATAACTCTACGAGATCAATAATATCTTCTATATCCTGTCTATTACCCTCACGAGAAAATATCGTTATAAACAGTTGTTGATTACGGCATGTATCATACTTTTTCAATAACTTGATAATAGGTTATTTTAGAGAAACTCTCTATGTTGTAGAAAATGTATCTATGTACGTATCTTTGCTTACATACAAGCATGCTTGAAATCCCTGGTAACACTGTTTTCCAATCTCTTTTAGAGCTAAGGATAACTCTACTTATTCCTTAATCTTATTAACCCACGATGACATATATAGCATGTTACTCTGTAGCTCTGAATTCCATGTATCTATATGTTAATGGGGTTAAATCCGTCTTGACCATACATCGTCCCATGACTAGAGACGCCTTAATGTCAGCTTTTGGAGGAGAATCTATGGCTCATTTAAGATATTTATTGTATGCTGAAATCGCTGAAAAAGAAGGGTTCTTAAATGTTGCAAGACTCTTTAAAGCTGTTGCTTTTTCTGAATTAGTTCACGCTAAGAATCATTATAATAAACTTAAAGACCTAAATACTGATGCGAAGGTTGTTGCAGGAACCTTGTTTGGACTTGGTAACACTTCAAAGAACTTGGATCTAGCTATACAGGGAGAAGAGTTTGAAGTAAATGAAATGTACCCAGTATTTATAGAGACAGCTAGGCTTCAGGGAGAAAAACAAGCCGAAATAAGCTTTACATGGGCTTTCAAAGTAGAGAAAATACATGCGGAACTATACAAAGAAGCAAAAAGTTACGTGGATAATGGAAGAGATTTACCGCTTGAAGGAAATATATGGGTATGCCCTGTTTGCGGATATACACAAACTGGTAAAGAGCCTTCAGAAAGATGCCCGATATGCGGGACTTTAGGAAATAGATTTGTTAAATTCTAGTTCTTTTTTTTTTCTCTCAAAGTTCTTTTAATAAAACAATGCCAGATAGAGGCCATGGTGTTAGCTTGTGGAGGAACTGATCCTTGATGTTAAAGGTGAAGAGTGTCCTGC
>Ga0180301_10000459_pt1 | contig 31558 bp, 27 predicted proteins | sample GuaBasSediGuay16_FD_121797 | JGI IMG/M metagenome (GOLD analysis project Ga0180301, IMG submission 121797) | Subseafloor sediment microbial communities from Guaymas Basin, Gulf of California, Mexico - Guay16, Core 4569-2, 12-15 cm | ecosystem: Environmental > Aquatic > Marine > Hydrothermal... | reverse complement strand
TCATAGTGATTGGGCTCAGGTAAACCATAATGGAGAGGTAATAATGCTTGAACATGTACCATATGGGAGAACTATTTATGAACCCGAATGGCCCCAATTATGTATAAACTCTCCCTTCATAGAGCACATTAAGAAAGAAGTTAATGAAGCCATAGATCTTGGTCCAGACGGTATATTTCTCGATAGTTTCCGATATCAACCCGATATTGAACGTGCATGCTACTGTATCTGGTGTAGAAAAAGGTTTGCAGATGAACACGGATATGAAATGCCTAAGGAACCTAAATGGAGTGATAGCAGGTGGAGGACACTCTGGGACTGGAGATACAAGGTAGCTGTTGAAAGGATAAAACAGCTACATGATTTAGTCAAGAGTAAGGCACCACATATGTTATTTATGTATAATAGTCATCCTGGGGGCTGGGCTGGACGGACAAATCGTATTGTTGAAATGGCGCGTGACTATATAGATGTGGTTTTTGCTGAATGTAGTGAAGCAGATCACCAGCCACCTGGATTCATTACTGAAATGGTAAAATTAACACGTGCAATGTTTGGAGATAAACCCGTATGGGCTTCCCGTAATTATTTCCACTTATACCGTACGGCGGCATCAACAACGCCTCTTGCTATTAAACAGGGCTTAAGGGAGGCTATAATTGCCGGGGGATCTCCATGGCTACTTATATTCTCTACCTCTTACAGGCAGGATCCCAGCCTGCTCTATACAGCGGCGGAAGTGTTTAGAGAACATAAGATACTCGAGGAATACCTCTTTAATACAGAGCCATTATATTATGCTGGAGTAGTTGTTTCTAACACTACAAGAGATCATTACGGCAGGGATCATCCTGAGAGATATGTTGATGAAGTCCGGGGATTCTATTACGCATTAGTACATAACCATATACCTGTTCAATTTATTGCCGAAAGGGATCTAGTTAACCTAGATAAGTTGTTAAAATATCGCGTAATAGTTCTTGCAAATACTGTATGTTTATCGGATGAGGCAGCTAATACCTTGAAAAAATATGTTGAAAACGGAGGCTCTATTATAGCATCATATCTTGCATCAACACGTAATGGTGATTGTATTAGAATGTATGAGTTTTCATTAAAAGATGTCTTGGGCGTGGAACTTGTAGGAGTGCTTAGGCAGACGTGGAGCTATGTTGTCCTCGAGAAAAAGGATCATCCAATCCTTAAAGATATTGATAAGAACATCATCTTATGGGGCGACATGAGCTACGAGTTTTATAGAACACATGTAACACCAACACTGGGTAGACAAGCACTTGTCAGGACATTATCTGGTGATGAAATAGCATATATAGGGCTAGCCGGCGGTATATGGGGTTATGAATATACGCTTGGCAGGTCTCCGCCTCCATTTACCTCAAAGCTAGATAAACCATCAATAGTAGTCAATAAGTATGGAACCGGGAGATCCATTTACTTTGCAGGCCAGATCGGCAGACATTACTGGAGAGCAGGACTCCCTGAATACATGAAGCTCATTATTAATAGCATTAAATACTTAGGCGGAGACCTACCTATCGAGATTAACGCTCCTGAAACAATAGCTGTTGAAACCTATAAACAGGGAGATAGAATAATTATACATCTATTGAACCATACATATAATCAAAGGATTCAGTCCACAGGTATTGGTAAGACCCGGCAACCTCTACCTCCATACAGTTCTACTGAATCTGTACATCCACCTAAACAAGTCATTCCAATAAGTAATATTACAATAACCCTTAAGACAAATGGTGAAACTGGGTATAACATATTCCTACCTCTAAGAAATACATATTTAGACTACACTATAGAGAATGATAGACTCACATTTAAATTACCAGTTTTAAATGAATATGAAGCCATAGTAATTGAACCTAGAAAATAAAATGGTGCGATAAATGTATACAATAAATGCTAGATATGACCCGATTGAAAAGGTAATCGATAATATTAGGGACTCATACATAGTCATTGGAATTCCATCCAGAAATGTAGAACATACAATAACTTATGTACTACATAATGTTGTTCTAGGTCTTAAAAAATATTATGAAGGAATAAAGTCATCTATAATCGTATGTGATGGATTATCTACTGATAATACAGTTGACATAGTCAATGTGTATCGGAGACAAAAGAAGATACCTATATCAATAATTCCAAATACTGTGTCTAAAGGCAAAGGAGGAGCTATAAAACTTATAGTAGATTTAGTGGCAAAGTATAGTATTGCAGAGTCTCTTATATTTTTGGATAGTGATCTTAGGAGCATTACTCCTGAATGGATAGCACTCATGGTTGAAGGTACTAGACGATGCGGATTCGTAACACCATATTATGATAGACATAAATATGATGCGACTATAACAAATTTCATGGCTAGACCATTAACTGTAATGGCATATGGATTAGATATAAATCAACCAATAGGCGGAGATTTCGGATTAAATACTGATTTTATTAAAGTAATGACTATGGATGAATTATGGAACAATAATCCATGGTCTCTATTCTTTGGTGTAGATATTTTCCTTACTCATACAGCATTAGCTTATGGTATAAAAGTATGCGAAGCATATTTAAAAACAAAAATTCATGAGGCAAAGGATCCAGCTGAAGAGCTTAAAAACATGTTCATTGAAGTAACGGGAAGCCTTTATACATCATTAATAGAATATAGTGAAAAATGGACAAGGATGGAAAAATATTCGATTGATAAACCTCCATTAATAAATAGACCAGAACCCTTAGCAACTAATCCATTACCTGTAAAAGTTTCTATAGAAAATGCTAAGCTAAAGTTAATACAAGGTCTTCATCAAAATAAACTAGTATACAAGAAAATAATCCCAGAAAATATAATGATAAAGCTATATAGAAGAGAAACTATTGATCTAGGAATAGATCGTGATTTATGGCTTGAAATAATATATTATAGTTTCAAATACTTTATTAAAGAACCAAGGCTTAGTTTAAGGAAAAAGATGCTAGAATCACTATTCTACCTGTGGCAAGGTAGGCTTTATAATTTCTATAGAGAGACACTGGATAAAAGTGATGAAGAGTCGTATGGGATTATTAGAGACGAAGCAATGGAGATGTTTAAGAGAAGGAGTGTATTTGTAGAATTGGTAAAGGAGTACATTGATTATTAAATATCATAATTATTTTTCCTCGATTTCTCCTTTTACAATATATTCTTTGAAAAATATTGACAAGACTATTAATGAAAAAACATATAATACGGCTGTTAGTCTTAACGGTAGTTCTAGATCAATATCAAGTAGGTAGCCGCCAAGACCTCGTCCGATCCCTATCGGGAGCATCCATGATACATTGAATATTGCAGCTGCTCTTCCTCGATACATTGGAGGAACTATTTTCATTTGAAAAGCAGTATATAACGGATTTGCCACATTCATTAAGATACTTCTTATAATATAAATTGCGGATGCAAATAAGTAATTGTCTATAAAAGTAATGACAATAAGTAACGGTATACTTAAGGATGAGAAAAATAAATAAAGTCTAAGCGACCCACCCATTCTTTGAGCAAGATCGGGCAATAAGAATGACAATACTGCCATAAAAAGGTCTATACTACCAAATATTGAACCCAATTCTCCACTCTCTACATTATATTTAAGAACAAAGTAGTAACTAATATTGTGAATACTTAACGACGCTCCAAAACCCATTAAGCCTCCAACTATAGCAAATTTCCCTATAGTCTTCCATGGAATACTTACTTCTTTAATAATCGGCTTAACTATTTTTGGAGAAATATTTGGTTCCTCAACACCTCCTATAATGGGTATTAATGAAAGCCTTGTAAAAGCTATTACAATTATAATCCATCTATAAAGATCATGAATAGGTATGCTCAAGTAGAAAGCTAATAGTCCAGGTATCCAGCCCATATATGCACCAATAGCTCTGCCTAAGCTCCTCATACCGAATAAATAAGAATATGTATAATGGTAATCTTTTTCCCTACTAATTCTACTAAGTAAGACATCATAGGATATATGAAATATCTGCTCAGTAAAACCATATATAAAGCTTTGAAGAATAATTAATTCCCTAACTCCAGTAGCAATGAGAAATATTGATAATGAATCTATGAATAGTACATAGGTAAATAGTTTAACTACTTTCATTCGATCTATTTGCCAGCCAATAAGCAAGGTTGCTAAAAGGCCTGAAAAACTCATTATAGACCCTAATAATCCGTACTCGAAACCACTATAACCTAGACTTTTAAGAAACGGCGCATAAATAACCCATAATAGGTTTAATGTAATAGAATCTATAACACCAAATACTGTTAACTTTCCTGGCAATTTCTCACTAATTCTATTAATAACGAGCTGTGCCATTAGAGGCACCGCTAAAAACAGCGTCATGAAAGAAATAGCATTTATAAAGATAATAAAGTTAGCTTTTGTGATAGTTACATAATGAATGTTATGAGATATAGATTCTACAGAGGAATCACAGAATTCTAGATTCTACCGAGCCTACTGTAGCTCCACTATCCTAACTCCTGGATACCCAATGGTTAATTCTAATTTATAATTGCCAGAGCCTTTAACAAATACTTCTACATAGTATTTAAGTTCAATTCTTTTACCTCCATCGATATGTAGGAGGGGAGCTAGAGCCATTGATTTTTCTTCTATAGAGCTCCTCGTTATTGGTGATTCTAGAGGGGATAGGAAAGCCTCGGTATCTGTGTTTAAGTAATATTCCATTATAAATGGAGCTGTTAAGTTCTCACCATTTATATTAAACACTATTCTGATGATTAGAGAAGCGTTACCTATTCCTTCCCTATACTGGGCTTTAAAGTAGATGTATGGGATATTAAGAATGATAAGATAATACGCGTCCCCATTGTCTTCAAATACTCTAATCAATCCCTGCCTAACGCCCCTAGGAATGTCGACTTTAAAGCTGAAAACTTTGCTATATACTTTAACATAATCACTACTAAACAATGAAATAGTATAATTTCCTGTCTCGGAAATTACGAGGCCTACGGCCGTAACATTCCTCGCTGGCTCATATCCTTGCTCACTATAACTTTCAACATCTGGAGTTATTTCTATCCTATCTAACATACACATGTAGATATAGATAACACTATCTTGCTTAAGCATAGATACAGATCCATGATCACATATGACCTCGTTATTAATAATAGTCTGCTTGATTCTAGCAGTAGATCTGGTTATTCTATCAGGATCTAATACGTTTATATATGGCCCTATAAGAACATGGAAAGACCTCGTAGAATCTTCTTTACCTTCTAAACCAAGGAGTGTATTACAGTAAAGTATTGCAAGAGAAGCAACTGCAACTAATGCTATGATTATTAGAGGAAATATTTGCCTATACGAGTGTCCCTTCATACTCATCACTAGTAGATATACCTTATATCCAATGAAAGCTCTGGACTATGTTTAAACCAGGAGATTTCTATAAGCTATAATGATTTTGTATAGTAATAAAATTTGTGTATGTTTTTAATAAACTATATATTTCTAAATTAGATACTGTACTAAAATTGACGTAATCATCTTTGTATAATGAATATCTACTAAAGCCATTATTTAGTAAGAAGCTAATGATTATACTAAATACTAAAGGATCTCAAAATACGTCTAAATTTAATTTCAATGAGATGATTCTACGTTCAATGTAGTGGATAAATATCGGAAATGATAAATATGTTGCCATTAATTTACCAATAAATGTACAGCAGGTATAATAGCTAATCCAGATGCATAGTCCTCTAATAACTCTGTATCTTTACCAATTAAGTTGTTATTAAGGAGAATATTAAGAGGATCTATATATGTAAGAAAAGGCCTTCCTTTTTCACTTATTATTCTCCAGTACCTTTTCTTATCATTTTTTACTCTATTACGCCGTTCTTCAATGATCTTCTTTATACATATTATATTCCCCGACCTAAAACACTTTAATGCCTCAATATTCTCTAATACACATTTTTCATACATATCTAGTATTGTATAATCAGCTATTCTTAAATGGAGCTTCCAATCCTTTATTTCTAGCTTCTTGCTCGTATAGACATGGTCTATTCCTATACTGAGGATAATATTATGAACTTCCTCCCCTATGATTAAGAGAGGTGAAATATAAAGAGATGAGAATATAATAGATTCAATTAATTCGTATGGAAAAATATTTTGGAATAGATTAACGATCTTAGATATATTATGTATGGGATATACAAGTTCTCGGAAAGGATTACCCTTAAGATAGTCTTTTAGTAAATTTCCAAATTTATTAACAATACTTGGTACAAGACCTAGATCTCTATACTTAAATCTTTGGATAAGCCATTTAATAATCTTCCATGTGTAATCATTAAGTTCTTCTATGTAGACGATACCGCGTAAATTCTTAACTATTGCGGCATACCGGGCAAACAATTTACTTCCCTAAATAGTATGCTATCGGTTTTATAAGAAATGTATTACGGGTGGAGGCTATTTATCAATCCTATAAATATATTATCCATATATATTGTTTTTATGAATGGTGCATATATATTGGCTAAAGAATTTAACTTGATAGTAACCCATGAGCCTGGGCCAGACAATTATAGATATGTTCTTAGTATTCTTAGGGAGATTGTTCCGGAGTTAGTTCTTGTCGATACTGGTCCTGCTGTATTATTGTTTAAATGTAGTGATCCATATGATGTTATTGACAGGCTTCGAGAATATGTAAGTGAATTAAGAATGGTTTATCGTATAATGCCTGTAGACACGGTTACAAATGCTTATGTAGAAGATGTTGCTGATGAGGCTAGTATCCTAGCTGAAGAGAAGATCCCTAGCAATAGTACTTACCGCATAACCCTTCGTGGAAGACTATATTGGAAAGAAACTAGAGCCCCTGCTCATAGTCTTGATGCTATAAGGATTATTGCTGAGAAGATAAATAGGCAAGTGAGTCTAACTCATCCGGATTATCTAGTATATATACGTAGTCTAAGACTGTATGGTAGAAGGAGAGTAGCGGCAATAACTGTTACTACGCCGGATAAAATATTATCTCTAGCCTCCGGAAAACCTTGATTCTATTTATTAAATAGTTTTAAAAGTTCGTTAATTATAATCTCTGCAACTACAACAGGTTTCCCAATACCCATCTCAGCAAGTGTCTTAGGATGTATCTCGCCTGTAAATCCTATTTCCACTTCATCAACTATTATAGAAGCTGTTCTTTCAGGTAAGAGGCCTTGTACATTCTTTTCCTTAAACAATATTTTTAATCCGAGTGTTTCACTTAGTGTACGTAATACGGCAAGAGAATCTGTAAGCGTAGCTTTTTCATAGGATATAGCATATCCAAGTCTTCTCTCTATTCTAGCACCAGTTTCGAAATCTGGATCATATATTGCTACATCACCTATTTCAAAAATGCTAATCTCCTTAACCTTCTCCTGGTTAGCCTTAACAAATTCTAGAAGTCCCGGTGTTAGCCATCTTCTTAAGCAAGTATATTTTTCCATTTTAGGATTAGATACTTTAACCAATGGCTTATCATCATTGAAAACTTTGTTTTGAATCCATGGATTACTCATCATATAATTAGCTACTTCGACAAAGCCCATGCCAACCATAAGGAGCCGTAGTCTTCGGCTAAGAAATTCTATTGGATGTATTCTACCCGCATGATATGATGGTGGAAGCACTGTAGCTGCTTCTCCAATAACTTCATAGCCTATAGCCATAGCAATATCCTCAACAACATCGATCCATTCAAGAACATCGATCCTATAAGGAGGAGCCTCTACAACTATGCAGTTGCCTTTTCTCTCAATTAATCTGTATCCCATTTTAGATAATGCTTTAATTAATGATTCAGTATCCATTCTCAAACCAATTATATTCCATGCATCATCTATGGAGAATTTGATTTTCTCTCCATGTATATGAGGAGCACGAATAATGCTTTTATCAGGCATAATCGTATCTACAAAGATTATTCTTCTAGACTTACTTCTTTCAGCAACGCTTGTAGCCATAATAGTAACCATATCAACTACTATTTGAGGATCAAGCCCGGTAGAATCGATTAATACTCTCTTAGTGTCCGGAGTAACCTTAGTGTCTTCGCTATTGATTATCGGAGGCATACTGAGAATTACTCCATCGGGATCACGTATTACAGGGAGTTTTTCCCAACCTTCAAGTAAATGTCTATATTTAATGCCTTTCTCTGTAGATTCAAGGATCTCAAGTAAATTCATTTCTCTACTTTCATCCAAAGGAGTAAATTTAGTAGTTAGTGGAGCAACTAGTTCATAGTACACAGGGAGCCTAAATTTATCCAGATCGTATAGTCCGATACTAGCTTTTCTACGATCACGTGCATAGGTTATGTGGAGTTTCTCCTGTAGGTTCATGAGTTGAGCAATAGATTCATCATCTAGATCTAGGTCCTCGACAATAGCGAAAGCAATGTAAGGTCTTCTAGGAACACCCATATTATATGCTTTTAACCCCCGATCTTCAAATACAAATTCATTACCACCAATACCTAGGAGAAGCCTAAGTGCTCTAGCCAATCCCTCAACACTAAATAAATCAGGGCGATCGTGAGGGGCCTCATAACTAACTGTATCATCAATTATTTCTTCAACTTCACATTTAACCCGAGGCAGTAGATCCATTATTTCCTCTTGACTAAGGCGACGGCCTATAAGTCGTTCAAGATCCCATTTGGCAACAGTAATAACTGGCATTAATATACACCATGAACTACTATCTCTATTATGTGTTATTTAGAACTAATTAAAGGATTTCTATCATGGGCTGTTGAATATTACTTTTATGGAATAACGATGTTTTCGATATTGTTTATAATGATTTGTTTTGAACATCAATACAGATTCTAAAATCGCTTATAATGATTTAAAGCCTAATTAGATCCTTGGACACGACGAAAACCTATTATCTATGCGTTACGTATTCATAGTATTATGATTATAAGGTAAAATTATGGGGTTTACTATGGTTATTGTAAGCATTACTCCTGAAATAGCTCTTGACGAACTCTTTACTTATGCTGGTGGCTTAGGGGTTCTTGAAGCTGATAAGCTATATGGTGCTTCGAGAATAGGGCTTGACTATATTGTTTTATCAATTTTCTATAGAAGAGGATATGTTGACTATAGATTTGATGGAGAAACACCAATACCCTTACCTCAGAGACACCCGAAAGAAGTTTGGAAAATAATAGAGCCTGAAGAAGAATTTGCAATTAGTCTACGTGGTGAAGAAGTAATCGTTAGACCATGGGTATATGAACGTGGTTCAGCTAAAGCGGTTCTCTTTGAGGCTGTATGTCCTCGCTGGGCACGTATATTAACCGATCAAGTGTATGTTGAGAATAGTATTGAAGAACAATTCTTAAGATATGCTTTCCTTGCAAAATCAAGTGCACACTATCTTAGGGAAGTTATTGGATTAGAAAATATCAGTATTATAGATTTACAGGAAGCACATACGTCATTACTACTATTAGCGTTGCCATTGGAAAATCGTTATCGTTTTATAATACATACTCCGGGTCCATGGGGGCATCCGGGGTTTCCAGGTGATTTTATTGCTAGAGAGTTTGGTAGTTTTCTCGGAGACTACGTTGTATTAACTGATATGGCTCTCGAGAGGGTTGGTAAAGCATTTGTCGTATCTCAAAAACATCGTGATATCATAGTTAAGGTGTTTCCCAGATATGGTAACAAGATTAATGTAGTAACTAATGGTGTTGATATACATAGATGGATGCATCCGAAACTTTTGAAAGCATATTTAGAAAACAATTTGTCAAAAGACATATTGAAAAATGTTAAAGAAGAAGCTCGTAGTGAACTTGCAGGATTGCTTAAAAAATATAAGGAAAAAATAGATCTTGGTGATAAATTAATTATTGTATGGACTAGAAGACTTGCAAGATATAAAAGACCAGATTTTATAGCTCGTTTTATAGAAGATCATCACGATGTTAATGCTTTCTTTGTACTAGGGGGTAAGCCTCATCCCAGAGACAGTGATGGCCTTGGATATGCACGGTGGTTCCGTAGACTCCATTTAAGGTTTACCAATGTTGTATATATTCATGACTATAATGTTGTAATTGCTAAGAAAATATTTCATGCAATGAATCTTTTACTATTTACTCCATTTAGTGGATGGGAAGCATGTGGTACCAGCTATATGAAAGCAGGGATCAATGGTGCGCCCATACTATCTAGTAGAGATGGAGGAGCACTAGAGGTCATAATTGATGGTGAAAATAGTTGGTTCTTTGGAGAAGATATTCGTGACTTCATAGATATATACAGCGATCCAAAGGCTAAAGAGATTAATGAGAAAGAATATAGGGAATTTGAACAGAAGCTACTTTCAATAATCGATTTGTATAATAGCGATCGTGAGAGATTCTATGAAATAGCATTTAATGCAGTAAAGACTTTTACACCAAGGGTTGATATAGTAAACGTACTACGTAAATACTACGTGAAAGAGTAAATGAAAGGGTTTTTATTCCTTAAAGGATACTTAAATAATTATTGTAAATAAATAGTTGTGTGTGATAAATATTGAAGTCTCCGACATTAAATTTTAATACTGTCATTAAGGAAATGCTTGGAGAGAAAGCATTTGCTTTTATCGCTAAAGGACGTGAATTAGCTCGAAAAGGATATAAGGTCTATAGTCTTGGTATAGGACAGCCTGATCTACCAACACCTGATCACATTATAGAAGCTGGTATAAAGGCTTTGAAGGAAAAGTTCACAGGATATACCGAGACTCTGGGTATTCCAGAGTTAAGAGAAGCTATAGCAGAGTACCTTAATACAAGGTATCGAAGTGATGTAAAGCCTTCAGAAGTAATAGTGACACCAGGTACTAAAGGAGCAATATTCTTGGCATTGTTTTCGTATTTGAAACCTGGCGATGAAATAATTATTCCGGAGCCTAGCTATCCAGCATATTCAGAGATCTCTAAAATAATTGGTGTACGCCGTAAATTCATACCACTAAAATGGCTTGGCTCAGATAAAGGATTTGCATTACCAATTGAGGAAATCCGTGAGGCAATTACTTCTAAGACAAAGTTTATAGCTATAAATAATCCTCATAATCCTACGGGGGGATTGTTTAGTCCTAAGCAACTTGATGAAATTATGGAGATTGCTAGAGAAAATAAAGTTATGGTTCTTGTAGATGAGATATATGACAACTTCGTATATGATAATGCTGAATTTAAGTCTATGATAAGTTATGAGGATTGGAGGGATCATATACTTTATACTAATGGCTTCTCGAAAACATTCTCTATGACTGGCTGGAGACTAGGATATCTAGTTGTTAGAGAAGAAGTAGCAAGGCATTTATCAAAACTAGCAGTAAATGTATGGGGTTGTCCAGTAAGCTTTGCCCAAAAAGCCGCTGTTGAGGCAATACGTGGAGACTGGTCCCCAATTAAGGAAATGATAAAATTATTTCAGAAACGTAGAGATCTATTAGTTAATAAATTACGAGAAGTACCTGGATTTGAAGTGTGGAAGAGCCAGGGAGCATTTTATGTATTTCCAAGAATCAAAAAATTATTGGATGAAATAGGCATGGATGTTGATTCTTTTGTAAACTATATCATAGATAAATACCATGTAATATTACTACCAGGTACAGCATTTCCTGATAAAGCTGGTAAGGACTATGTTAGACTTAGTTTCTGTACGGACTTCGAGACTATTGAAAAAGGTGTTGAAAGGATTAAGGAGGCTGTTAAATCGTTAATTAAATAACTATATTGAAATAAGCATAAATTACTTTTATTACTTTACTTTTTAATAGAAATCAGATATATAATGAATATATAATGGAAAATTAGGTTTATATTCTGGCTCTATATAATATTTCATGGAGAATTTATTATGTCATTATCTAAGTTTATTCATTATTTAGTGGAATATGGTCGAAAACTTATATTGCTAGTTGATCTTATAATCATCGCTGTTATGACTGTATTAATAATATTTACTTCAATAATTATTCTAAGAGATTTATCAGGTATTTGGAGTATTAAACAAGCTACTGCTGCTGAACTACAGATTACTATAAATGATGTATTCCTTCTCATAGTATTCGCGGAGATCATTAGGAGCGTAATCGTTGGTAGAAGGAGGCCGGAAATGTATCTCGTAGGTATAGCAGAAGTAGGCTTTGTTATAGCTATACGTGAAGTCATAGCAGCTGTTGTTCTTGGAACAAAAAATGATCTTTTACTTGCCTCGATTGCCTCGTTAATTCTTGCCATGGTTTTACTGATAATATATAGGTATATATTACCTCATAGGACTCCTGTTGTTCATGGGAAGTAGAATAAGATTTATTTTATTTACTTAATAAATGATTATAAATGGTGGTCGATTATTGCCGAATTATCCCCAACAAGACAAGCGTATCTGGGAGCACCCAATTCTCACATTCAAACGCGGTAAAAAGATCAAATTCTACTTTAACGATATGGAAGTAGAGGCTTATGAAGGAGAGAGTATCGCAGCAGCTCTATATGCTATTGGAATAAATGTCTTTACAAAAAGTATTAAGCTCAATAGACCCCGTGGAGCCTTTTGTATGATCGGTAAGTGTAGCAGTTGTTTCATGAAAATAAATGGTATACCTAATTCAAGGACATGTATTGAACCAGTTAGAGAAGGTATTAGGGTTGAAGTACAGGAGGGATTGGCTGATATTCCTTTACAAAATCCCTCGTTTGAGGCTGAAGACGAAGAAGTATTGGAGGACGTTGATGTTCTTGTCATAGGCGGTGGACCAGCAGGTCTAGCAGCAACTCTGGCTATGGCCAAATATGGTTTAAATATTGTATTAGTTAATGAACACTTTAAGCTCGGCGGTCAACTTGTTAAGCAAACTCACAAGTTCTTTGGGTCAAAAGAGCTTTTCGGAGGATTGAGAGGTTTTCAGATAGGTGAGCATTTTGCTAAGAAAGTACAGGAATATAATAATGTAAGGATTTTACTACAGACAGCAGCCTATGGCATCTTTCGTGGAGGATGGGTAGGATTAATGGGTAAAAATAAGCTTTATCGCGTTAGGCCAAAGTACATTATTGCAGCTACTGGTGCAAGTGAGAGATATCTAACATTTCCAGGTAATGATCTTCCAGGGGTTATGGGTGCGGGTGGAGCACAAACATTAATGAATGAATATGGTATATTGCCCGGTGATGAAATCCTCGTAGTTGGCTCGGGTAATGTTGGAGTAATAGTTTCATATCAATTATTACAAGCAGGAGCCAAGGTTAAGGCAATAGTTGAAATAATGCCTCATTTTGGCGCATGGTTCGTACATGCTGCTAAAATCAGGAGATACGGTGTTCCAATATTAACGAGACATACAATAAAAGCTGCATGGGGTAATGAGAAAGTTGAAGGAGCCACTATTGTAGAGGTTGATGAGAAGTTTCAGCCTATACCGGGCAGTGAAAAGGATATACCTTGCGATCTAGTCCTACTCGCCATAGGGCTTGAACCTGATACTAGGCTCTTTGCACAAGCGGGAGCTATTATGAAATGGATCCCTGAGCTAGGAGGACTGGTTCCTCTTAGAACACCTTATCTTGAAACAAGTGTTCCAGGCATGTATATTGCAGGAGATGCATCAGGCATAGAAGAAGCTACAACAGCCATGATCGAGGGAGAGATTGCTGGTTTGGATATAGTTGTTCGTGAAAAGAATATTGGAGAAGCCCTTGAGAGAAGAAATAAACTCTATGATTTCCTATGGAATGAGTATCGTACAGCTCCTGTTGTTGCAAGGGCTAGAGAGGGTAAATTAAAGGCAACGGTTAGTGAAGAGGAGATGGAGCAACTCAGGAAGAAGTATCCATCACCAGTTTTTAATCCACGAGCCTCACCTGAACAACTAATTTGAGGTGTTCATGTCTCATGGCTAGCCAAGTTCCCGAATTTAAAAGGACTGGTGTAATAGGGGTAAATGAGTTAAAGAATATGGGGCTAATACCTCCCGACGATCGATTGAAGAGGGGACCCGTAGTTATAGCTGAGTGTCCTGAAGAAATACCTTGCAATATATGTGTTGACGCATGTCCTTTCGGAGCAATAACTATGGAGAATATAAATGCTATCCCTAAGATAGACTGGAACAAATGCATTGGTTGTGGAGTATGCGTTCCCAAGTGTCCCGGGTTAGCACTGTTTATTGTGGATCTATCCAAGCCTGATAAAGCCTATGTAACTGTTCCTCATGAATTTATACCAGCACCTAAGAAAGGTGATGAGGTCATATTACTTAATCGTGTTGGTGAGAGAGTCGGGAAAGGTAAAGTCGTTAAAGCTTGGGAATTCAATAAGACATGGTCAATAACAGTAGAGGTTCCAAAGGAATTAGCTATGGAGGTGAGAGCTATATGGGTGGAGAAGTAAAAAAGAATGAAAACGTTACAATCGTTTGCAGATGTAGAGACGTTACATTGGACGACGTTATCAGAGCTATAGAGGAATACGAAATAACGGATCTAGAAACTCTCAAGAGAAAATTAGGGCTTGGAATGGGGCCTTGTCAGGGACGAACATGTATACCAATAGTTATAAGGATCTTGGCTAGAAAAGTCAAGAAGAGTCCGAATGAACTCATGATACCTCGTATAAGGGCACCTATTATTCCTGTTCAAATAAACTTATTGCTTAAATCAATTGACTTGAAAAAGCAGGAAAAGGGTTGAGACTATGATAAAGACACATGTACTCATAATTGGCGGGGGAATATCCGGGTTATCTATAGCTTATAATCTTGCTGAGAGAGGAGTTAAGGATCTTGTTGTAGTTGAGAAAAGCTATATAGGATCAGGATCTACGGGTAGGTGTGCAACGGGAATTAGAGCTTCCTTCACATCAGAGGAACATGTTGTCTTAATGAAACATAGTATAGAACTATGGAAGAAATATGTAAAGGGTGAATTGGGTAAAAACGGCTTATACTATGATCAATCAGGATATGTATGGATTGCAAGCAAGGAAGAAACTGTTGATATGTTCAAAAAATTAGTTGAACTACATAATTCTTTAGGAGTTCCTACTAAAATGATGGATTTGGATGAATTAAAAGAGAAGGTTCCTCCAATAAATACAAATGGAGTACTAGCGGCAATGTATGATCCGACGGCTGGAAAGTCCTATCCATTTGATACCCTATTTGCATTCTATAAAGCATTAAGATCAAGGGGAATTAGGATAGAAGTTCATACACCGGCTAAAAAATTACTTGTTAGAAATAATAAGGTAATTGGGGCAGAGACTAGTAAGGGAACTATTGAAGCTGATGTTGTAGTGGTTGCAGCTGGAAGTATGACTAGAGATCTACTTAAGCCCTTGGGCATTAATATACCCATTGATAATGTTCCTCGACATGTTATGGTTACTGAAGCTTACAAGCCTGCTTTTGGACCATTAGTTGTCGACTGGGATACTCCTGGTGCACCATATATTATTCAAACAAAGGAAGGAAACTTCTATATTGGACGTGATATAGAAGAAGAACCCGAATTATCATTATATTCGCAAAGAATAGATTACATGCCTACAGCATTAAAACCCTTAATTAGATTCTTTCCATGGCTTGAAAATATTAGAGTACTTAGGTACTGGATTGGCTACTATGTAACAACGCCTGATCATCATCCGATCTATGGTCCTATTGAGGGATTTGATAATCTATATATAGCAACAGGCTATAGTGGACACGGCTACATGATGGGTCCAATAACAGGGAAGGTTATAGCTGAATGGATATTAGACGGTAAACCATCAATACCTCAGGCTATGAGACTAACACTTGAAAGATTCAAGAAAGGTGAATTGATAAAGGAATTAGCAGTAATTGGCTAATTAAAACTATTTTTCTTATCTTATCTATTGTCAACTATTCCATTAGAAGATTATTATATTAACTGGTTAAAAACAATGATCTATTTTATATTTTCATGTCAAAGAATACTTGACGCATTCATTCATTTGACTAGGTATATACGGTACTAATTTAGTTAGTATTAAGTAGGGGAATATGTTATGACGAGAAACTTTCTGATACTATTGATTTTATTATTACTTATTCAATCGAATGTGGTTGCTGAAATAAATAATGTCAATAGCTACTATACCCGAATTGATGCTGAACAAGTCCTAGAGTCTTGTATTGATATTCTTTATTCATTACCTGAACAGAATAAATCATCATTATATGTATATATGAAGATAAATTATAAAGAGCCATTATTAATATATTGGATACATCCGTCGATATTTAATATTTCAAATAAGCTATACATTATAGTTCAAGCAATAGGTTTTATGGGTACGGAAGGCATTAATAGAACAGTAACGCTTGAGAAGAATTTTGAAATAAATATTCCATATCCTGGTAACTATACATTATTGCTCTATCTAAATGATAGAAAAATATGCAATACTACTAAATTTATTAATACTACATGCCATAAAAGAATACAGGATATTTGGGGAATAACAGATGTATTTACACTTATTTACAAATTCGTACCATTAGTTCCAAGTATTGAATACATTAATATTACTGACAATAAAGTCTTTATCCAAGTTAATAGTGCAACTGCAGGCCCATGTGGTGTAATCTCTGGTGAACTTGGAAAGCCATTAAGTGGTTATGGCGTCAGTATTGCTTTGTATAAATCACGACCCATAATATCTAACATTATAATTGATAATGCGGCAAAGAATATTGAGATCCATTATATACATATGCACTACTACCTGATTTGCGAAGCACTAATACTTAGACAATATACATACTCTATAGACTTACCCACTAATCTAAACGATTTTATGAACTGGAATATTACAATATATGTTAATGGAAACCCCGTCAAAACGTATAATGTAGGCAGTCTTCTTCAGTACACTGATTCAACAACTCAACAGACTAATACAACATCTACAGAAACACCAATAACTATGAATAGTACTACAAAAACCACAAACTATACATCTCCTAGCAAATCAGGCAAAGTAATTAGTAGTATTATAGGAATTGAACATATAATTGTATTCCTTGCAATTCTATCATTAGTTCTAGTAGCAGTTTATGTATTTATTAGATCTAGAAAGTAATTAGGCCTATTATAAAATCATGTTTAAAACTATGATTTTCTATAAGTATGTGTATGGTGTATCATATGGCTGTCAATCTCACTCGAATTACCTATATTATTGATTCTCTTGTAAAAATACCTAGCTATGCTCTACTAGGAGAGACTCATGAAAGAATAGTATTTCTTAGTACGAAGGAAGGAGTACTTAGTTTATGGTCTATAGATCCGGAAGGTAAAGATCTTAAAAGACTTACTGTAGAACCTATAACTGATGCTTTAATGGTTCGCCTCGAATCACCATATGTTATATTCTTAAGAGACATTACTAAAGGCAAGGAATTGCATCGTTTATTTATGGTTGATGCACGCGGAGGCGAAGAGAGACTAGTCGCTGAAACCCCGCCTATGAGGATCTTTAGCGCCTCATACAATGGTTCCAAGATCGCTTTTACTGGCGCTACACCAGAAGGAATAGGTTTATACTTATCTGATCTTAAAGGTAATTGGGAAAAACTTACTGATATAGACGTTATCGCGTTTACAACTGATCTTAATGATAAATATATTGTTGGATACGGTAATTTAAGGAAAGACCCTAGGACTTACGAACTATTTATATATGATATAGATACTAACGAGCTTAAGGTATATACGCCTAGAGAAGGATCAAATAGTAAGACTCCATTATTATACGATAATAGGCTTCTTTTTGAGAGTAATTTTAGTGGCAAGAATAGGCTGTATCTATATGATCCAGAAGCTAATGAAATTAATGAGGTAAAGTTTACTTATAATGACTACTATAATTACGATCCTATTGAACACGATTATTATGGGTGGACTAGTGAAAAGATTCTGTGGGCTATTGGTAAGAAAAATGGTAGGTCAAAACTCTTTTTAGACGGTAAGGAAATACCGTCGCCTACTGGTACAATTCATGGAATACCAGCTTTTCATGGTAAATACGTATCCTTAGCAATATCCAATATGATTACGCCTACAAAGGTATACAAGATCAATATTTCTGATGGAACTACAAACACATTTATAGATAATAAGCTTCCGGAAAATATAGCTAAATCGCTGGGTAGAGTGGAATTCGTAAAATATAGATCATTCGATGGCCTAGATATTCCCATGTATGTAGTGTATTCTAACGTATCGAATAATCCAGGCCCGGGAGTAGTATATGTTCATGGTGGTCCATGGAGTGAAATAAGAGATGTATGGAGTATTATGATAGCATCACTTGTAGCAAATGGATACCATGTTTTGGCACCTAATTTCCGTGGATCAACAGGTTATGGGGATGAATTTCGTGCATTGGATATAGGCGATCCAGGTGGAGGCGATCTATTGGATATAGTATATGCAAGAAAATGGGGCATTGATAATAAGATTGTTAACGAAGATCAAGTAGCTATTATGGGATATAGTTATGGTGGTTATATGACTTACTTGGCTGTAGGTAAACACCCTGATCTATGGAGGTGCGGCGTTGCAGGCGCAGGCATAATTGATTGGGAGGAAATGTATGACCTTAGTGATGCTATATTCAAGAAGTTTATAGAAGTATTATTTGCTGGTAAACATGAATTATGGAGGGAGAGATCACCTATAACATATGTAGAGAATGTGAAGAGTCCACTATGCATTATTCATCCACAGAATGATACTCGAACTCCCTTGAAGCCTGTATTGAGGTATATGAATAAATTATTAGAACTTGGAAAAACTTTTGAAGCCCATATAGCACCTGATATGGGCCATAGAATAGTTAAAATGGATGATGCAGTAAAGATTTTGCTACCAGCTTTAATATTCTTGGATAGGTATCTTAAAATTTAAAATTTTTATAATCTCATTAAAAACTATGTCTAACTACTAACTAGGTGCATACATTGAGCATGCTATATACACAATCATGGACTAATGATCAAAAGATTATTGAAATTGGAGGAGTTAAAATAGGTGGTTATCCAGGCATAAATCCTGTATTACTCGTAGCTAGTTTATTCTATCAAGGAGATAAATATTTGTTGAGTGAGGAAGGTGTTATTGACAGAAATGGTGTTTCAAAAGCTATAGAGTATGCACAAGAAGTGGCATTAAAATATGGCCTATACCTAGGCCTCGATATAATATTCCCTACGGAAAAGTCTGTTGAAAATATATTGCCATTCATATCAGAGTATGAGTTGCCATTATTTCTTGACTCACCTGATCCTATGGCTAGGATTAAGGCATATAGAATGGCTAATGAACTGGGTATTACGAGTAAATGTATAGCTAATGGATTATACATTAATAGCTCTATTGAAGAAATTAAAGAAATCCGGAACTCACGTATCGAGAATATCCTATTACTGGTATTTGATCCCATGAATCCGTCTAAATCTATAAGTCCATTAGATCGATATAATTTATTAGTTAATAGGCTTTTGCCAATGGTTGAAGAAACTTCGGCTAAAAACATACTTGTAGACGCTATAGTACTTGATCCAGCAAGTATAATTTTTAGTGCAGAAACCATTTATCTGGTTAAGAAGAACCTTGGATATCCAGCTGGATGTGCTCCAGCCAATGCATTAGGATCGGTATCTAAAAAGAATGTTGAGTTGGAAGAAATGTTTGGTGTTCATGGAGGAATTGCCGTGCTCTTAAGAACATACGGTGCAGACTTTATAATGTATGGCCCTATAAAAAGAATAAAGTATGTAGCACCAGCAGTTGCAATAGTTGATTCACTATTAGGCTATAGTGCGAGGTATAATGGATATAAAATAGATAAAAACCATCCCTTGAAGAAATTACTTAAGAAATTACAAAAACTGTTTGCTTCATCTTAGCTACATACTATTTTTACTCTAATATAATAATTATAAGATAGTAAGATAGTTAGTAGCTAAAGAGTTCGGCAGTTTTATCGTTACAACTATCAACCATTAACTAGGATCTGGGACAAGCAATTTAAAACCTAGATTTTTATTATTAGAAACGGTGACAATATATGGCCTTCGATGAAGGCCCCGTTATTAACCTTCCTAGAAAAAAGGCTAAAGAAGGCCTAAGACTAATTAGAGATGCTGCCTTCTACATGATATTAGGAGCATTATTGATAGGTATATCAGTTATAAACATATTACCGGCAATATTTTCACCTGACATAGTAAAGGTTCCAGCTATAATATCTTCATCAATTATTACTATAGGTGCAATGATCGCTGGTGCAATAATAGCATTACTTGGTGTTTATAATAAGCTCTTACCTGGAGCATCATCTCTTGCAGACTATAGTGAGAGATATTCTACGCCAGCATCACTTATAAAAATTGGCTATTTAGGAGGCCTAATATCGTTAATAGTAGGGATCGCTACAATAGTTATAATTATAGGAGCATTATTCATACTTATTGGAGCCCTATTAATGTTCATCGGTGAAATAGGCTTAATAATACTAATGTTTAAATTAAACGATGAATTCGGCAATTCTAAATTTCTAATAGCAGGAATTCTATTTATACTAGGTCTATTTATCCAGCTACTAGATCTTATAGGATGGATATTAGTCTATATAGGAGCTGGTGAAACTATTGAGAAACTTGAGACAATAATTTGGCCCCCGCCTCCTCCATCTTTATAGAGACATGTCATTATATAATGTATTTTGATAAGATAGTTTTAACAAGTTATAATAGTTCTATACCAGGATATTCTTAACAGATTTAAAACTATCGTTTAACTGGAAGACTATTAACTAACCTAATAGTCTCTACAGCATCTTTACCATATCCATCCGCACCTATTTTCCTTGCGTATTCTGGGGTAACGGCTGCTCCGCCAACTAGTACATAGACTTTATTCCTTAGACCCCGTCTTTCAAGTTCTTTAATTACTGTTTCCATATACTTGGCAGTAGATGTTAATAATGCACTCATACATAGTATGTCTGCATCATATTCTATAATGGCTTTAATAAATTTTTCAACATCTACATCTACACCAAGGTCATATACTTCGTGGCCTGCAGCTTGTAACATAATAGCAATAATTGTCTTACCGATATCGTGTATATCTCCTTTAACAGTTCCGATAACAATTCTATGTTTATTCCTAGCCTTATAACCACTAACTTCATTTTCTAGAAGTGGATTAAGTTTTTTCATAGCCTCCTTAAAAATATCCGCTGCTTCAATGAGTTCGGCAATAAAGTATTCACCCTCTTCATATAGATGGCCTATTTCCATCATACCAGTACTTAAAGGTCCAAGAACAATATCTATGGCTTTAGAACCGTTTCGTAGAGCATTGTCTATTTCTTTTAATACACAATCTCTATTAAGTTCTATTAAGCAACTACGGATTCTAGCATATATTTCATCTAAGCCAGGCAATCTATTACACCAGTAGATAGTTTATTTAACATAAATAAAAACTATTTAGAGATAAATAGATATCTACTTAATTGTTTTAATATTCTAAGTAAAACGGTACCTCACACGCATATACAATGGTGTGTATAAAATGTATTTAAGGACTAGTCATGTCGGGAGCTTTCCACTAAGCTATAGCCGTGAGAATGTAGATAGAATAATGAAGGATCTTTGGAGTATAGGATTAGATGTTCCACCATATCCTCAGTTAAGGAGCTTTATAGACATATATTTACAGCCTCTAATTAATGAGGGAATAATATATTCCAAGAATGGCTTTTACTATATCAAATTAGATCAAATAGACCATATGCATAAGATTAAGCCAAAGATTCTAGAGGCTGAAGAAGCAATTAATGCAATGATTAAGTACAAACTATTGTTTAAATGGCTACGTGCACCAGTTACTGGCCCATTCACTCTTGCATCAAGGATCTATGTCGATGACGTAAGTAAAGGTCTATACGCTACATTGCTCTGTAAAAAGGAATATGTTATGAATATAGTAGCTCCATATATAAGATCATTTGTTAAATATCTAGTTGATCTAGGATACAACGTTATATTTCTAGACGAACCCATTCTAGGAGTAATTGTGGGTAAGAAGAGGATAATTCTAGGATATAATGAAGAACATATAATTAATACTCTAGACTATATACTGAAGGATATAAGTGTTGAAAAAGGAATCCATGTATGTGGACGTATATCTAATAAACTATTCAAGATACTTGCAAAAATAGATTCAATAAATATACTTAATTTTGAATTCTATGATACAAGGGAAAACCTAGAGATCATAGATCATAAGGTTCTGGAAGAAAACGATAAGCTACTTGCACCCGGCATTGTTAGTGCTAAAAACCCATCTGTAGAAAGTTTAGATGAAATTAAGAAATTATTAGAGAAGATATATAGAATAGCTGGTGCAAGAATTGATCTTGTTTCGGGAGACTGCGGCTTCGCTGGACTAAGAAACGTACTAGATAATCCATTAGATTCTTATAGAATCGGTATTGAAAAGCTAAGAAGAATAGTAGCTATTGTGAGAGAACTCCGTGTATGATCTCTAAAATATTTCTTAATTTCTCTCTTTCAAGTGGAACAGATAAAATTATTCCATCGACATAATATTTTATCTCATTAAGAAATTCCTCGACTTCATTGATTTCTATATATGGTTGGTTAATTTTGGACAATATCTTCCTGTTAGAATCCGTCGCAATTATAAGATACGGATAAAGCTCTTTTCCTAAATCTTTAGCAATCTTATACACTTTCCTATATTTATCTAGTGTTTCAAGGCTTAGCCTAAGTACTAGGAAAAAATCTGCACTTATTCTAAGCCTGTTAATAATATCATTAAGCGTATATCGTAGACTAAGGAGAGCACCTATCCTAATATTATGATTTCTTTCTCTTAAGGAATTAATAGCCGATATAGTATTGAGTTCATTTACAGTAGAACCTATTTTGGGTCTATCTCCCATGGTCAATACGAGGCCGTCTATACCAAAAGTTTCAGCAGCCTTGGCAAGTGAGTGAAGAGCAATAGTATTAACGTCGTAGAGGCGGACGTGAGCAAAGCAGCAAATACCGTAGCGGGTCTTCAAATAAACACACGAAGCAACGCTATTAATGCCCGGATAACCAAGAGGAGACTCAGGGACATCGAAACAATCAACAAGTCCATGGCTAACTCTATAAAAGTAATCAAGATCACCGCTAACCTCGAGTACTAGCCTAGCCAAGGCCTTTTCACCCGCTTCTCCTACAGCAATAGACCCTTTTTGCATAACTGTATTTTTGAAATAAACAAGTTATTAACTTAATTGCTAGAGACTAACGTTATTCAGTTCTTAGCAACAATATATTATCTAGATCTATAAAACGCGCATCTCCAGAAACAATCATTGCTTTAATTATCTTAGTAACAGCATAAAGTATGGCACCTACAAGGATTTTTGATCGACACTCTAATTCCTTAGTAAGGTTAATAACTCCATGTAGGTTCTAGCTGTTTCAAGACCTCTCCTATAATATATGACTATTAATGATAGTTTCACAATGACTCTAATGCATTACTCAACAACATCCAAGCTAACCACATCATAATTATGGACGTCGAGCCGATCCTTATAAAAACTTAGTAAGTTAAGTGTTATACGTGAGGCCTTAGTGTTACAGTTTCCATTTATATCACGTATACGTATTTTATTCCAATATGCCTGAATTATACAACATTATAGTCCCAAGATAATGATATCTACCTTAAGCAAAACTATATAATTATTTTAGGAAGTCCAGTAGATATCGTATTTTAAGGCGTAGAGATATGAGAATTGTTAGGATTGTATCTAGATCTAGCCGTATTATCGGCTTGACGATATTGGTCTCTACACCTATAGTGTTTGGATTAATTTCCTATGTATGCCTATTTATAATTGGGGAAATATTTGCATTAATAATAGCTGGTACTATCATACTTGGAATCGATATACCGCTTGGACTATATTTTTACTTAAGATATAAACGTGTTAATAGAGCAATCAATGATTTTATGACAGTTCTTGAAGGTGTATCGGGAAATAAGATATTATTTAGGGGCTCTATTGTAGTAGAATATGGCTTGTTAGAGGCTATAGGTAGATGGGTTTCCAGTGGTAGATCTTCATCTTATATTGTCGAGTCTAAATATGAGAAGCTGTTTGATGCTGCTCCCATGAGTAGTATTGATCTAGGCTTCTTCCGTGAAAAAGGTTATCTGATAGCCGTTAATAGGGACGGCTCCGGCAAGATCGTCTTACCTATTGCCAGAATTGTTGATGAACGCTTTAAGGATTTATGTCTCGTGTATATTGATAATAGCATGAATAAACTTGCTGAGAATCAATATACATTAAATGTTAGAAGTACTTATGGTGATACTGCATATGCTAGTGTAGGAACTAGTAGAGATCTTTTATATGGAAACCTAGTGTTTAGTAGTGGAGGAAAAGCTAGATCCGCTAGACTTGAACTAAGAGTAGTCTATGATAATAAGAAAATTACGAGTATAAGACAAATAATAGCCAAGACGAGAGGCTCCATAGATTTCCGGCATAAGTTATTTCCAGAAGAACCCATACTCATTATATCTCATAGACGTAGTCTTAACCCGAATAACCTAACTATTAACTTAAAGACCCCAAAACCATTCACGGCTGGTTTCTGCTGTGCCGATATAGTACTAAGACTAGTTCTTGATATGCCTTTACGTAAAGATGTATATACGGAGGTTAAGCTTGCTACTAAATAATAGTTTATATATGTCATAATATGTATGATGTAAATGGCATAGACATAATATAGTATTGTAAAATGTATAGCATTTAAACTATAGGATTGGGCCATGACGTATAGTATTATTGTCTTGGATAAACAGAGCGAGATTTTGGGGATCGGTGTAGTATCTGGTAGTATTGCAGTAGGGTCTAGAGTTCCATGGGGAAGGTATAGCGTGGGAGGCGTTGTTTCTCAAGCTTATACTAATCCAGGATTGGGCCCTATAATACTTGGTTATATGGAGAGAGGGTATAGTGTAGAAGAAGCAATCAAGAAGGCTCTAAATATGGATAAACATCCAGATTTTAGGCAAGTAGCTGCCATGGATTGGAATGGTAATGCAACTTATTATAATGGCAAGAATATTCCTATGGAGTATGGAGGATTTGTCTATAAGGAATGTGTTTCGGTAGCAAACCTTGTAGTATCTAATGAAATACCAGAAATACTATGTAAATCGTATTATGAGAATATGGATAATGACATAGGTGTATCGATAATTCATGCTTTAATGGAGGCCCATAATATTGGAGGTGATAGAAGAGGCGATAGAAGCTCTGCCTTACTTATAATAGGATTAACGGAGTATATTCCATATTATGACAAAATTCTTGATCTAAGGATCGATTATTCCAAAGATCCTATAAAGGGATTAGAAAGAATTTACAATCTATACAGAAGATTATAGTCGTAGATTATATATGGTAATGTAAACATGTCTTGGCTATGTACAACGTTATAGTGTCTACAAAAGAACTATATGGTGATGAAGGAAAGTTTGTAAAGGGCATGCCCGTCTTTATAAAATTAATAATAGAACCATTATTCTAGCCTTGTGATGCTAACCTCTTTATTGTTGGCACTCGAATGTTTTATTATCTTATAGTTGTAGATATTGATATACCTGGTATTGATATACGTTTCTCTATTCTAAGGAATAATTCGGAGAATATTAGTGAGAATATTACATATATGATCGCAATTACTGTATAGACTTGGAGATACATAAATGTTCTTGTACCAATGATCTTACCTGTATAGACAAGCTCCGGTACCGTAATAAAGTATGCTATGGAGGAATACTTTAAGAGATAGACTATCTCATTAGTTAGCGCGGGTAAAGCTACTCTAAATATTTGTGGTATGACAATGGTTCTTATAGCTGTAGCCTTCTTCATACCTATTGAAAGTGCTGCCTCCCATTGGCCAAGTGATATAGATCCTATAGCGCTCCTAAAATACTCTGCTTGATAAGCTCCTGAATTTAAACCAATTGCTATAATAGCAGATGTAAATGGGTCAAGTTTAACACCTAAGCTCGGCAGTGAATAATATATTAAAAACAATTGTACAACCATAGGCGTACCTCTAAAGATCTCAATATAGGTTGCTACAATAGCCCTTATCCATAGTGGTCCATATACTCTCAATATACTTAATCCAAGGCCAAGTACCAAGCCTATAATATATGATATACAGGTAAGTAAGAGAGTATTTCTAAGACCCTCAAGTAATAATGGCCCATATCTTGTTAAGAGGAAAATGATATCAGATAGCATTATGATCCCTCTAAAGTATATAGTTCTTTTATACGTGATAGAAACCTCCTGGTACGTTCATGCTTAGGATTCAGGATAACTTCTCTCGGCGGACCTCTTTCAACTATTTTTCCTCCATCCATGAATAGTATTTCATCACCTACCTTCATTGCAAATGTAATTTCATGAGTTACAACAAGCATTGTTGTACCTTTCCTCGCTAAATCCTCCATTACCTTTAGAACTTCCCCTATTAATTCGGGGTCAAGAGCTGATGTTGGTTCATCAAAAAGTATAATCCGGGGATTCATAGCAATAGCTCTTGCAATAGCTACTCTTTGTTGTTGGCCACCACTTAATTGAGCAGGATATTTTTTCCACAGACTCTCATCGATACCAACTGATAATAGAGCTTCCTCAGCTATTTTCCTGGCTTTCTCTCTAGGCATCTTCTTAACCTTAATTAGGCCAATCATAACATTCTCTAATGCATTTAGATGAAGAAATAAGTTGAATTGTTGAAAGACAAATCCTATTTTAGTCCTAATCTTCGACTCGTCAATCCCGGGTCTAGTGATTTCTTCTCCATCTAAGAAGATCTTTCCTTTATCAGGTTTTACAAGTAAATTAATACATCTAAGAAGGGTTGACTTACCTGTACCGGAAGGGCCTATAATAACCTTTGTTTCTCCTTCCTTTACTGAGAACGAAACTCCTTTTAGAACTACTTGTTTTCCAAAGCTTTTCCATAGATTCTCTACTCTTAATACTTCGCTCATCTTCTTATACCACCTCCAAGTCCAGGGATCATAAGCTTAGAATATACTTTATTAGCTAGAAGTGATGAAAGATAGGTTATTGTAAAGTATATTGCTGCCACAATCAATAAGGGAGTCTGATAATCCAGTATAACTTGTGCAATATGTACTGCTTGTGTAAATATCTCTGAAACACCAATAGCATAAGCGAGCGAAGTATCTTTCAAGACTATTGTAAATTCATTAATCCATCCAGGTATAACTATCCTCAAAGCTTGTGGCAGAATTATGTATCTAAATGCAGTCCACTTAGTCATGCCCAATGATAATGCTGCCTCATATTGACTATAGCCTATGCCCTCAATAGCTCCTCTAAATAACTGGCTTTGGTATGCAGCGGATCTTATTCCAATAGCAATAATTGCTGAAGGTACAGGAGGCAATTTTATACCTAATGCGGGGAATCCAAGGAATATAATGAATAGGATAACGAGTAAAGGAATACCTCTAATGATTCTCCCAATCCATGATATAAATATTCTAATAGGCCTCGGGCCAAGAACTTCTAGAAAAGCAAGAGGTACACCTATGATAAGGCCTAGTCCTATTCCTCCAAATGTTAGAATAAGAGTATATTGGAGACCGGAAAAAATAACTGGTATATATGATTCAATACTGGGTTCCATATCTTATTATCCCTGTCCAAAGTACTTCTGTACCAATTGATCCCATTTGTCTGACTGCATTAACTGAGTTAATGCATCATTTAGCTTATTAAGTAGTTCTGTATTTCCTTTTCTAACTGCTAACCCGTATTTCTCCCCGGTTTCAACTATTCCAGAGATCTGTACATTATATTGTTTCTCAAACATCCTAGCTACTGGTAAATCAACCATGACGGCGTCTACTCTGCCATTAACTAAGTCTGTTACAGCTAATACGTAGCTAGAATAACTCTTTATAGTTATATCATATCCCTGGTTCTCTACAAGATCTGTTAAATAGCTTTCAGCAGTTGTACCGGTTTGTACACCAACTACTTTCCCAACCAGATCATCTGGACTCTCGGGCTGGAAACAGCTATCCTTAACAACAAGAATAGCTTGATCGGCTTCCCAGTAAGGTATTGTAAAGTCTACTTGTTGCTCCCTCTCTTCAGTAATAGTCATTCCAGCCGCAATTACATCGATTTGTCCTTGCTGTAAAGCAGGGATAAGGCCTTCGAAATCAATACTCACGATCTCTATATCATCATAACCTATCATCTTAGCTAATTCTCTCACCATATCTATATCGAATCCAACGATATTACCCTGTTCATCAATATATTCGAATGGTGGAAAGTCCGGAGAAGTACCAACTCTTAAGATCTTCTTTTCTGCCGGCGTAACTTGCCCAGCTAATTGTAGATATAATCCTGCACCAACCACTATTATTATAATAACTATTATGGCTAAAAGGAGGGACTTATTCAATAGGCACACCAATAATTATTTAATTTACTGGTTTTAAATACCTTTTTATAATGGTGTATGATCCGTTACTTAAAGTGCTTGAAATTCTATATAGTACTACAAGTCTATGATCAATTAAAGATTACATTAGTTGATTATTAATTAATTGGAGAGGGAATTGTGTGGGAAAAATTTTTATATAAAAACATGTCATCTCATAGTAGCAAAATAGCTCAAAGGGGGATATGGGTTGAGGAACTTAATGTTGTTTATATTGGTATTATTAATACTATTCCCGATATCTGCTATAATGAATGTATATGTACCTAGGCCAGAGTTTTGGCCGGGTACAGTGGACTCTAGTGATACATATCCTAATACTTGGTGGCTGTCTGTCGGCGGCCCTATGGATGATCAGGCATGGATGGGCATATTTGTTGATGAACAAGGATATGTTTATTGTACGGGTTACACTAGTTCATGGAAACCCTTGGGTTCAACATCTTTATTCCTAGTTAAAAATAGTAGATACGGTGAAAATGTTAGGTCCATAGTCGTATATGGGAATAGTACTATATATGGTAGAGACGTTATAGTTATGGATGATAATATCTTTATAGCTGGTCAAGTTACTGGCTATGGTGCTGGCTCTCTTGATGGTTTTCTAGTTAAATTAGATGATGGCGGCAATGTAGAATGGTTTAATACGGTTGGAGGCACAGGAGGAGATCTTCTCTGGAGTTTAGACAGCGGCTATAACGATACTATCTATGCAACAGGCTATACATTTAGCTATGCAACTGGTAAAAACGATATATTTGTGGTAAAGTTTGATAGCGATGGCAGATTGCTATGGGCATTAGCATTAGGTGGAGGTCTATTTGATTATGGATGGAGTATAGACACATATACTAATGAAACAACGGACTTCGTTGTTGTAGGAGGCCAGACTACGAGTTTTCCAGTTGGAGGGAGCCATGACGGATATGTAGCATTGTTAACAGGTGAAGGAATGGTTCAATGGACTCTAGTATTTGGTTCACCAGCATTAGATGCGGTACAATCTGTAACATTTGATAGTGAAGGATATATTTATGTTGCAGGCAATACTAAGAACACTACGACTGGTGAAAATGACGTATTTGTAGCAAAGTTTAATCTTGATGGCGAGCTCTTATGGATTACATCTTTCGGTGGTAATGAATCAGAAATACCCTATGGAATAGCGGTTGATGAAAACTTTGTCTATGTAGCTGGTTATACAGCATCCTATATAACTGGAGAATTAGGTGAAGAAGATGCATTTGTAGCAGCTCTTGATAAAAGTACTGGAGATGTCTTGACATTTATGAACTTTGGAGGACCTGACATAGACTTTGGTTATGCTATAGCGATTGACAATGACTACGTATATGTAACGGGTAAGACTGGCAGCTTTACGGAGGGAGGTAAAGATTTATTCCAGGTTAAGTTTAGAAAGGACTTTATATTTGATTCTTCGCCACCGGATCTAGTATGGGTATATGATGACTTTCCAGAAAACGTTAATACATCAGTTGTTCCCGTTCCATATGCACACCCATCTTTCAATATGTCATTCGTAACTATGGATCTTAACTATGTAACGCCGGCTGTCTATACATACTCAATGCCTGCAATGCTTGTAGGATCTTCAACACATTTAGCAACTGCTACTGGAGAGCCTCCCGCCGAGGTAACAACTACCACTGTTACATTAACTACTACCGTAACTAATACAACTACTGTCACAACCACTGAAACATACACTACTGTTACAACAGAGACTGTGACGGAAACAGTTACTGAGACAGAGACTATTACTGAGACTGAAACATTTTATGAGACTGTGACTGAGACCATCAATAATACATTAACCGAGACTACAACAGTTACAGATACCGTTACAGAGACATATACGACTACAGAGACTTTCATAAATAATGTAACCTACACTACTACAGAAACTGAAACTGAGACGGTAACGGAAACAGAGACTGCCACGGAAACGGAGACGTATACAACCACAAAAACAGTTTCTGAAACAGTATATGACTGGACAGTGACTGTTTTAGTTGGAATAGTGCTATTGATCATAGGATTGGTATTAGGCCGCTTCACAACAAGATCGGTATAAAACCATGTCTTTTTCAATTCATGATTTTTACGAGGTGATATAGTATGGTTAATACCAAATTATTTTGTATAGCGATACTCTCTATACTAATCTTGTCAATGATACCCATGTCTGTATATTCCCAAAACCCCCAGGATAGCATGTACAAAATTGATCATGAGCTCAGAAATCTCATTGGAAAAGGTGAAAATGTAGAAGTAGTCATAATATTGAAGAATCTGGAATATAGCGATCTATTAGGGATAAAGTTGCGGGAAGGACCGGATGCTGTGAGGAAGGCTTTAAAGTCACATGCGTATACAACTCGGGATGTTGTAAAGCAATATATTGTTTCCCTAGGAGGCGAGGTATTGAATAGTTTCTGGATAATTAATGCGATAGTGGCTAGAATAAATGCTGATAAGCTCATAGAAATCGCATCGCTTAATATTGTTGATAAGATTGTGCCAAATTTTGAGGTTTATGTAGATGAGCCAATTAAGGAATACGACTATAGGCCCTCTGGTAAAGTATGGTCATGGGGTATAAATAGGACAAGGGCTCCAGAAGTCTGGAAGATGGGATATAATGGCTCAGGCGTTAGGATCTGTGTTATAGATTCAGGGGTAGATATTTCTCATCCCGCATTAGCTGGCAAAATGTTAACACT
>Ga0180301_10000458_pt1 | contig 31597 bp, 31 predicted proteins | sample GuaBasSediGuay16_FD_121797 | JGI IMG/M metagenome (GOLD analysis project Ga0180301, IMG submission 121797) | Subseafloor sediment microbial communities from Guaymas Basin, Gulf of California, Mexico - Guay16, Core 4569-2, 12-15 cm | ecosystem: Environmental > Aquatic > Marine > Hydrothermal... | reverse complement strand
CCAATGATCTTCCTATGTGGCATATTTATCCCGGTTTCATCATTACCTAAGTACCTTCAAATAGTCGCATTTATGCTTCCCCTAACGTACTCTGTAGAAGCTATAAGATTTGCCATAGAGGGAACATTCGATCTCATACCTCCCATCGCATCAATATTGTCAATGATCTGTATAACAGTGCTATTGTTGATATTGTCAGCGGAGAGAATAAAGAAGATGATACCATGATTAATTACGTGTTTAATTGCGAATCCTATTCATCAGTAGACAATCTTAAGTTATGCTAAAACACTCCCTATCATTTGCTCAAATACTAAATATAATAAGGAGATTTTAGGTCACCCCTCATGTACTTTCGTTTCAAAGAAAGCCTCAAAAAAAAAGAGACTTAAAAGTGATTACGTGAATAATTTAAAAGTTTAACCACGCAAGCATCTAACGTTTTCTGAGGATAGCCTCTGGTAGATTCTGAGGAGAGCTTTTCTGGTAAGATCTTATTGCGTCTCAAACACATTCATACTATTTCCGCAGGGAATTTGAGGTTCTCGAGATAATCGCAAAGCCCTGGAAGCTCAGAACTACCTATCCAGAGTTTAAAGATCCTTCATGGAAGGGTAATCTAGAGAAGTATTGTGAAGAACCAAAAAGTTTAATGGAATTTTTCAATATATATTAAAGAAGTAATGTTGAGTTATATCAGTTGTATAAAATGCGTTTAAATAAAATCCTGTTTTACGATTATAAGATGTTTTGATGTATGGGATGAGGGTGATTTGGGATGCGTTCGAAAGATAGTAAGAGGTTGACTTATTTGTTGATTCTTTGGTTTTCAGGGATTTTGCTGATTAGCAATTTGGTTAATCTTGCTGGAGCGGTCAGCCATCCTGGGGTTCCTGGGTGGTTCATTTTGTTTGGATTGTTTGCCGTCTTTATTTGCTTGTTCTTGGTAATCCTATCTTTGTATAAATTATCTACTATGGAGAACCATTCACCCGTTTGAGTGTTTAAATAATTTTTAATTGTTTTACTATCTCTTCTAATTCTCTTATGCAGTTTTCCATGAATTCTTTTCCTTTTTTAGTGATTTTATAGACCTTTCTTGGCTTCTTTTCTTCGCTCTCTATCCATTTTGAAGATACTAATCCTGCATGTTCGAGTCTTAATAGGATGAAGTATATTAATTGTCTCGGTACTTTGATGTTTAGTATCTTATTTATTCTTTCCGTGATCTGGTAACCGTGCATGGGTTTTCTTGCTAGTATCTTCAGGACGAATAATCCTAGAATTCTTGAGTGGAGAAGGAATCTTTCTCTGAACTTCTTAACCCACAAGTTTGTAACCACCAAAAAAGTTGAGTTTTGATTTTTCATGGCTGGGGTCTTTTTCTGATTTAATAAAAAGTAGTCTGTGGAAAGGATTCTTCCTAATCGATTGTTGCTTTCTCGAATTGGTGCATTGCCAGTGCCATGAATAGGCCGGATAGGATTATCAGTAGTGTGATATCTGTCATGAGATTGAGTGATCCTGTTCCTGTTAGTAGTATTCTGGAGGCGTCGACTCCGTAAGTTAGTGGGTTTATGTATGCAATTATTTTTAGCCATATAGGGAGTGTATCTATTGGGTAGAATATTCCGCTTAGGAATATTAGAGGCATTGTTATGAGATTAACTATTAGCTGGAATCCTTCCATACTGCGCATTCTGGTAGCTATTAGTATACCTATGCCAGCAAATGTCATTGATACAAGTAGTGCGACTGCTAGGAAGGGTAAAATATTAACAACATTTATGCTTCTTACTAATGGATAACCAATGATCAATATGATTATGCCCTGGATAATAGCTATGGTTGCGTCTCCTAATGATCTACCAAGAATACTTGCTTTTCTAGAACTGGGGGCTACTAGTACCACTTTTAAATAACCGAACTCTTTGTCCCATATCACAGAGATTCCTGACATAAAAGAACCCATGAAAATGGTCATTAAGATTATTCCGGGAAACATAAATGATATGTAATCGAGTCTCCCAAAGACAACTCCCCTAAAAGATGCTGCGAATCCTATGCCAAAGAATATTAGCCAGAATATTGGTTGAGTTATCGTCCCGATAACACGAGCTTTTGCATGCCAGAATCTTTTAACTTGTCTATACCACATGGCAATGAAGCTATCCCACCAATTCATCGCTCCTCACCTCCTCCTAAACCTTAATAATCTGGCTCTCATAAAATCTCTGAGCGATCCCTCCTCATCTCGTATTCTTCTACCAGTTAGCTTGAGAAAAACATCATCTAGGCTGGCCCTAGTGTATTCTAATCGGGTTATTCTTACTCCTTGTTGGTCAGCTAAAAAGAATATCTTGGGAATAATATCTGGAGCGTTCTTAATGCTTAAGCTAATCATATTTTTAGAGAAACTTATCGAATCATTGCCTATTGTCTCTTTTAACTTATTAATGAAGAAGCTCATTCGTGGAGATCTTGGGTCTACATAGATATACACTATATCCTCTCCGACCATGTTTTTAAGACCCTCAGGAGTATCAAGGGCAATTATCCTCCCGTGATCAATAATAGCTACTCTATCACTCAGTTTCTCGGCTTCATCCATGTAATGAGTTGTCAGGAGAATAGTCATGTCCCTCTCCTTCTTCAGTCTCGTTATATAGCTCCAGACATGAGCTCTAGTTTGCGGATCAAGGCCGAGTGTTGGTTCGTCCAGGAATAGTATCTCGGGCTCATGAAGAAGACCCCTAGCAATCTCTAATCTTCTCATCATCCCCCCACTATACTTCCTAACCTGAACATCCTTCCACTCAAGCAAATCAACGAATTCCAGTAATTCACGGATCCTAGTATCTAATTCTTTTCCCCTTAGACCGTATAGTTTACCACTTATCCACAGATTCTCATAACCAGTTAAAGCCCGATCCACCGTTATGTCTTGAAAAACAATACCAATCTTCTTCCTGACTTCCTTAGGTTCCTTCCTAATATCGTGACCAGCAACTATTGCTGTGCCTTCATCGGGTTTTAAAATAGTCGCTAGCATATGAATGGTAGTTGTTTTCCCAGCTCCATTAGGACCGAGCAGACCAAAAATTTCTCCCTTCTCTATATCGAAACTTATGTGATCTACAGCCACTAAGTTACCGAATCGTTTAGTTAAATTCCGAACAGTTATTATAGGGGCCATTTTTGACACCATCGCATGGTTTCATGATAGTAAAATTTTTTACTATGTAACAGATGGTTCATAGTGTTTATAAGTATATAATATATTTCTTAGCCCCATTCTGGTTGGAAACTTCGAACCCATTAACAACAAATAATGATTTCCAACCACATTGCGTATAAGTCATGCAGAGGCATTAGGGATAATGATTAAGCGAAGAACTAGTAAATAAGAACTAAAATAAAAAAGAAGCATGTTTAAGCAAGCTGGAGTTAATCCTGTCATTTGTGTCCAGAAAAGTGCAAATAGTTTTTCGCAAAACCCATAGTCAGCAGATTTCTTGAACTCGACTCTCTCATCTCTTCTCTCGCCGGAATCTCAACTAACTGTGTTTCATCTATCGTAAACACCCATTTTTACAGCAAAACTTTACTTACTGTAAAATCGTAACGTGAAATTAGAGTTTAACTTTATAGCTAACCATACTATACCCAACGCACAACTCAGTTCACGTACAGAATAACACTCCATATAGGTGATCTTCTAACCTTATTATTTCCCAGAGCACATCTTCATCTTTCCTAATACAACTCACACTGGTTATTCTAGCGTTTTAACGTTTGACAGAAAAGCTGATACGCATCGACTTCTACAAGAATCTTTTTGTGGAGAATCCCAACCCCAATATTTTCTCCAGCAATTCTGGAGAATTCTCAAGAATCTCGTCAATAATTTAATCGTTAACGAGCATCGCCAAAATTTGAGTAACAATGATTCTCGTACCCCTAATAACTTTTTTCTTCATCTTAGGTCTCTAGATAAATAACCTCTATATCAAGTATCTTCTCTATCGTATCAGCTCTTTTTATGATTTCTTTGTCTAGTGTTAAGAAAGCATCAAGGCTATACTTATTAGCTATTACTAGGTGTAGTAAATCAAGCGTTCGCAACCTTATAGTTGTGGATAGCTCCAAAGTTTCGTAAAAGAATTCACTAATGTACTCTTTTTCTCCCAGTAATGTCTTCTTTCCCAAAATATCTCCTATCCCGAGAATTCTTGCTTGTAAAAGCCTTATACAGTAAAGTATAGTACGCGAGTCTTATTACTTAATGAAAAATCTTCGAGCCTAATCTCTTCTATTCTTATCCGCTCAATATTGCGGGACAGAACAGAGGTCATTTCTGCGATCGATAGTTCCGAGATATAGTAAGTGGATCCTATATATTCCTCAATCAGCCGCCTTGCTACTTCATGGTTAGGATCGTTAGTTATGATATACGCCAATGCAGATTCGTATCAACATGGGTTTTCATCCCTATCACGCGCAACAACATCCACTATACTAGTTTTACTGGTAAACAATATCCTAGGACGCTTCTTCACCATCTCATCAACTAGTTCAACAATTTTTCTGTTCCTCTACTCTGGAACTAATCTCCTTTAACCCCAAGATAAGAGCAGCTCTAATAAGCTCACTCTTCTTAACATTCATTAGTTTTGATAGCTTCTCAATCTCATCCTCAAGTCTCTCATCAACCCTTACTGAGACAACCCTTTTCATACTTTTCACCGTGTATAGTACGTAAACAAAATGTATATTAAGTATACCAACTCAAAATAACCACACTTCTGAGACAATATCCCACCGAAGCAAACCTTGATTATATATCAGATGTAATAAAGAGCATAGAACACCACCAGATATATAACGCGCATTGACACGTCAACACATAGCATTCAGAAGCAATAAATTTAAAAAACCAAGGCTTATTTACTGTTAATACATCAAAGTAATTAATATAATTGATTAACTTTTTCTATTGGTTTTTGTTAATGGTGAGGATCATTGACGAGAATAGTTCTTACTGCTGATTGGACTCTGATGAGCAAGTATAGGAATATTCCTTTGGGCGATTTTCTAGGATGCGTTCCCTATGAGCGGGTTCCAGAGCCTATTTTTAAGTTTCTTGCTCCTCCCGAGCCACCGTTAAATAGTAGTGGTGTTGCGAGGCTTGCTCCTTATGGTCTAAGAAAAGTTGAGGCTTCTCTTCTTCGCAATGGTTTTGAAAGAAAGGATGTTGTTGTTGCTCATCCCGATTATATCCAGAATTTCATAGATTCCGATACCAAGGTTGTTGGAGTCTACGCCATGGATCCCCTGGGTCTCGGCCCGGTCTCGATGACGTTTACTGTTGGGAAGCGGTATAGGTCTTATGATGAGGTCATATTCCAGAGATTAATAGATAAGATTAACTTGATCAGGAAGAGGATGGGGTATAAATTCAAACTGGTGGTGGGTGGTCCTGGAGCGTGGCAACTAGATTTGATGAGAAAGAAGATGGATGAGCTAGAGATCGATCATGTCGTTGTTGGTGAGATCGAGCATGTTGCCAGAGATTTGTTTGAGAGCTTTATGAGGAATGATGCTGAAAGGGTTTTGAGGATTACTGATTTTCCATCTGTGGACCAGATTCCAACAATAGTTGGGGGGAGTATCCAGGGGATAGTTGAGGTTATGAGGGGTTGTGGGAGGGGTTGCGCCTTCTGTATGCCGAATCTTAGAGTGGCCAGATACATTCCAGTAGAGAAAATAATCAAGGAAATAGCTGTTAACGTAGCTTATGGAGAACATAATGCCTGGCTACATAGTGAGGACATATTCCTGTACAAACTTGAGGACAGGAAAAACTTTATACCTAATAGGGAAGCGGTACTTGAGCTTTTCAGACGCGTAATGAGTGTGAAAGGAGTGAAGAATTGTCACCCAACCCACTCATCAATAGCACCGGTTGCCGCTGATCCAGAAATGATTGAGGAAGCATCAAAAATACTTAGAGCGGGCCCAGATAACTGGATCGGTATCCAGCCAGGTCTAGAGACGGGGTCCGGAGAATTGCTTAAAAGGCATATGCCGAACAAGCTTAAACCATTCTCTCCCGACGAATGGGGAGATGTTGCTGTAGCGGCCACAGTAATATTTAACCAAAACTATTGGTTCCCGGCTTATACATTAATTGTTGGATTACCGGGAGAAACCGAAGATGACTGCTGGGAAACCGTGAGGCTCTTAGATAGGTTAGAGAAGGAAGTTCCAGCAAGAGTTGGTAAAGAGAAGGTACACTTCATAACTGCTCCACTCTCGTTCGTTCCTCTAGCTGCTCTGAAAAATGAAACATTCTTTAATATTGACGAGGAGATGACTCATGCGAGGTTTTGTGTCATTTATAGGTCATGGCGGATAATTGTCAGAGAGATCTATAGAAGCCTCCATAGTCTGACGAACCAGCCATTACCAATAAAATTAATGATCGATCTCATAGGCATGATAGGTGGTAAGCTAATTCTGAAGAAAATCGAGAAATATGGTAAAAGCCATGGATACAGCATAGATAAATGTTTATTATGTAAATAGAGACTGCTGTTTCGGAAATATATTATCTCTACATTTAACATACCTAATCCTATTTCAGTAAGACTCATGGGGGTATTAAATTATCGCACAAGAACGTATTTCTGGCGCATAACTATAACATTTTTTCTCCACACAGAGTTTGCGTTCTCCTATAAAATCTGCTTGTGTAGAGTTTTCTATGGAGGTATGTGATTGTTTAAATATATTGGTTAGTGAAATAAATAGTTAGTAGTAGAGAAGATTTCCTAATGTGATGAATTGGTGTATAGTTAATGTCTCTAGAGAAATTAAAAAGTGAGATACTAAGACTATTAAGGACAGATGAAGAGTTTAGATTAGCTTTAATAGGTGCTTTAGCCACGGGATTTGTAACAAGGGAGGAAACAAACAGAATTCTCAACGAAATAAAGAAACTGCGAGAAGACTTCAATAGACAGTTCGAAGCCTTCGACAGGCGCGTAACGATGCTCGAGAAGCGCATGGAAGAGCTACGCGAAGACTTCAATAGACAGTTCGAAGCCTTCGACAGGCGCGTAACGATGCTCGAGAAGCGCATGGAAGAGCTGCGAGAAGACTTCAATAGGGGGATGAAGGCTTTTGATATTAAGTTGTCGTCTCTAGGTGCTCGTTGGGGTCTAATGAATGAGTCCGCTGTTCGTAATGCTCTGAGAGGTTTGCTTTCGGAGAAATTTGGTGCTAAGGTTTCTAGGTGGGAAGCTTTTGATGAGGACGGTATTGTTTACGGGAAACCCGCCAGAATAGAAGTTGATCTGATAATTAGGGATAGGGAGCATATTCTTGTCGAGATAAAGTCTCATGTGAGAAAAAGTGATGTAGCGGAGTTGCTTAGGATAAGTGAGTTGTATGAGAGGATCGAGAAAGTTAAGCCTAGTTTGGTGATAGTGACACCATTTATCGAGGAGAAAGCTAAAGAGTTCGCGGAGATGAACGGAGTAAAGATATACACAGTGGAAGATTTAATGTAGTTTTGAAAAAAGAGCCCTTTCATAACAAGAGATGAAGAAGTTAATGAGTGTGTTCTAATAAGTGTGTAGTGTTCCTTCTCTCTTGGCTTTGATCAACATTTTCTCATACGTTATAGCTCCTATTGCAAGGAAAATTGCCGTGAATATGTGAATTAGGATTAGTTCTGCTATGAATGGTGAGAGAGTTATTCCCAGGATATTCATCGGCTCTGTTATTAGTTCTGGCTGTGTCCCTATTATTGTTGTTCTGAACAAGTCTATGTAATATGAGAATGGTAGAAGTTTGGAGATCGTTAGCATTGGTTCTGGTAAGGCTTTGAATGGATAGAATACCGCTGAGAATATCATTATTAGGAATTGGATTACGTTGGCACTCATTGCTGATCTTTTCATTGTCAGGACTAGGCCGGCGTAGAGGTATCCGAATCCTATGAACCCCATAAGGGATACTGCTAGTATGTACATTGCTAGTGCCAGGTTTTTTATTAGGAAAAACCCAGTTATTGCCCAGAAAATTATCGGGAATGCGATTAGGATGGGAATGTCTCTTATAAAGATTCTGAAGAGCCTCGCTAATGGGTAGATAAACTCGTTTATGGGGGCTAGAAAGTTCTGCTCTAGGATCCCCGTCATTTGATCATATCTTAGCCCACCAGCTATTGACCAAATAGTATCACTTATTAGCATGAAGATAAAGAACCCCCAAAGAGTGTATAGAACTGGAGACGCTGATCCTTCCATAGCTTGCTGTGGCAGGAAGAGGATTACTGGAAAATAAAATACTAGGATCCAGAAGCTAAGTTCTATGAAGTCGGCTACAAAGTTTACTGGGTATCTTAGAGAGATCCTTAATAGGTAAAGAGACATTCGCCCTAGGAGTCTTATGTTTTTCATAGCGTCTCTAATAACCACCTAAACCACCCTCCTTCTTGGCTTTTCTTTCAACATATCTATAAGTAATCATTGCTATGCTGGGCCATACTATGCAGTACGTTAGGAGGATCATCATATCTAGGTATGGGTTAAACACGTAATCTAGCTCTAGAATAACGGCTCTCATGTCTTGTAGCGAGATCGTTAACGGTATTAGAAGTGCTAAGTATTTCACGAAACTAGGCATTATTGTTATGGGGTAAAAGACCCCTACAAGGAATGCTATTATTGGTTCTAAGAGACGAATTATTGCCTCGGCTTCCCTGATACTAACTATCAAGCAACCAATTAGTAACGCGAACCCTGTTAGGGGGACTATTCCTAGTACGAGGTAGAGAATCGCTAAGAGTGTTGATGGTTTTGCTAATTCTGGAAGAAATCCAAACATTAATCCTCCAAAAAGGATCACGGATATAAACTGAGTCGCAGATAACGCAACGGTGAAAATCGTTGACCCCAGTAAGATATGATAGATATTAGCGGGAGTTAATAATAATTGCTCCAGCGTCCCCATTTCCTGCTCTTCTCTAAGCCACATCCCGAAATCCCACATAACTCCTATACTGAGAACCCATACAGCGGATCCTAGAATCATGAATAACGTGTAATTCTCCGTCCCTACTCGTAGTTTAAAGTTTATAGTTGCTTGCTGAGGCCCTCCAGCAACTGCCCATCCGAGGATTATCGGTATCAATGAGAACACTATTGGGACGAAGATAAAGAAGATAGCCCATCCTGGATACCTTACTGTGTACTTCCATCTAAGTTTGAAAACCGCTTTTATGACCTCTAGCATTGCTCCTTACACCCCTTGGCGAGTATCCTCGGTCAATAATCTTCCAGTATAGTACATGAAGACGTCCTCTAGTGTTGGTTCTTGGGGATTAACATATAATACATCAATGCTTTTCTTTACTAGTAACTCGATGATGTCTGGAAGCAGAGTTCTGGGCGAATTGCAAAGGACTCTTATTCTCACAGCATCTATTCCGTTAACCTTTACGTAAGACGAGGCTACATCGATCACGTCATCTATTGCCCTAATAGCTGGGATTACCTCATCTATTCTATCTAACTTCACATCTATTTCAATAGAGCTTTTTCCTCGCAAAGTAGCCTTGAGTTCTTGTGGAGACCCTACAGCCAGTATCTGTCCAACATCAATAATAGCTACTCTGTCACATAACATCTCAGCCTCATGCATTAGATGTGTCGTAAGAAATATTGTTTTACCAAACTCGTCCCTAAGCAGCTTGATTTTCTCCCTGATAAGAGCAGCGTTTCTCGGATCCATAGCAACAGTAGGTTCATCCAGAAACAGGAGTGGTGCATCGTTTATTAATGCCTTTGCGAATGCTAACAACATTTTCTGCCCACTGCTATAGGTCTCAACCAACCTATCTGCGAAATCCTTGATGCCCACGAACTCTATTACTTCGTTCACCCGTTTCTTAAGAGCCTCTCCCGATAAACTATATAAGGAACCGAAGTATTCGAGATTTTCTCTACCAGTAAGTTTCCAGTAAAGACTCCGCTCACCCATTAGCATAACTCCGATAGAAGCACGAACTTTTCTAGACTCTTTCACAACATCATAGCCGTTAACCAGTGCTCGCCCATCATCTGGTAGTAATAATGTGGTAAGGATCTTTATGAGGGTTGTCTTCCCTGCACCGTTAGGTCCTAGCAACCCAAAGATTTCTCCTTCTTTGACTCTGAGGTCAACTCCTTTTAGGGCATGGATCTCTTTCAGGGATTTCCTAAAGAGCCCTTTTGAAACCTTTATCCTATAGATCTTCCTCAATTTTTCGGCGACTATGATATCATTTATCATCAACTAACACCATTGCACTGAAGAATAACTATAGAATATTGCAGTTCACTCATCACAAGATATAAAATTTTCGCCTATTCCGAGTAACATAACCACAAACAATCTTTAACGAGGAAAAAGAAAGGCGATATTTTCCCTATTTTTCTGGTCTTAGAAGTACCCAGTATTTGGCTAAGCCGTTTTTAATTTGGCAGATTTGTTGTCTTGTAAAGGTACTTCATGGAGATTATGAAGTATGCTATAGCCGTGGCGCCGCAGTGTATTAGGATTGTGTATATGGAGTAGTTGAATTTCCCAATAATGTACCATATGATCATGTGTAAAACATATACTGAGCGCCTCCCATCTATCATAGTTATTTTTTCCGCTATTCCTCCAGAGTATTTTAGAGATTTACCAGTCGCTATCCAGAAAGTATTGTATATGTGTCTAACGAAGCTATCCAATATCAAGAATATCATTCCAAGAGCTAGGTATTGCGAAGAACTGTAGAGAGTCCAGAGACACCAGGTATAGGTTGCGTACCATGTCTGTTCATAGAGCATATCCATGCTGTGCTCTAGTTTCCCAATATATGTTTTCCTCTTCCTTAACCGCGCGATTTTCCCATCGACACCATCTAGGATCCCTACTATGAAGGCTAAGATTAGAGCATATAGGATGTTTGTTTTGAGAAAGAGGTATGCAACGTAGAATGCTAGAATATATGTGATTATCGAGATATGATCGGCGGAGATAAAGTCTAAGTCATAGAGAAGGTATACTATGATGTCTTCGAGGGGTTTATGGAGCTTACTCATTAAGTGTTTGCCTTTCTGCAATTGCTGGATATGAGTCCATTTCTCCTTATTAATCATAAAGAACAACTCCTATTCTACCATAGAGGCGTTTAAAGAGATTTTCAAGTCATGTTCAGTATAGAATGAGACCCTATTATTTTCACTTAATTTACTCTCTATAACTTTTTCTCTTAGAAAACCGCTTCAGATGATCCATTTCGTTAGGAACTATGGATTTCGTACCTCTAAATCATTAAAGAATTTAGGTGATTGAGACTTGACCAAACATGTATCTAAAAACGCGTGAAAAAGGAATAATTAAGCCTTTTCCTACACTTTACTCATCCGTACCTTAGGCTCCTCATTGGGAATAAGTTCTATTACTGCGTATCTCCCAGACCTAGCAGGCCCTGGGTTAACTAGGACAGACCTACCTATCCTATCAATCCCCGCACTCTCGTGAATATGTCCAGTTAATACAAGCAATGGCTGCTTCTCCTCTATAAACTTCCTAAGCTCCTTACTACCAACATGCTTAATCCTCATTACCTTGTCAAGTCTCGTACCATACGGAGGACCATGAGAAACAAAGATGCTTCGTTCCCCGAGATCCCGTCCCTCCAACATTTTTCTAATCTCATCCTCACTCCACTCTATATTAGTATGGAACGGCGTAACGTTGCTACCCCCTAAACCAAATAGGAGAAGATCCCCCACCCTATACTCCTTCAAGTGAAGATTATAGATCCCTTCCCCACTCCACTCCAGAAGACGCCTATCGTCACAGTTACCGGGGATAAAATACACATTAACACCCAGAGAATCCTTGATCATCTCAAGAATACCCATAGCAGTCGATACGGGATCAAAATCCGTGACATCCCCACCAACAACAACCAATTCAACACTAACATCCTTAAGTCTCTCCAAAACACGTCTTAACGCATCTTTACGACCATGAATATCAACCAAATACCCAACCAGCATAAACCATCCCGAGAAAAATCCCTACACCCAAACTAATAGATATCCATCAGGAAATCCTGGAAAATAATATATCAACAATCCTTCATTAATCCTCACGGTTTAATCTAAAAACCTTCCAACTCATATAAATCTTGCTAAGAAAACCAAAGAACATACTTACTGAACACGCAAACAAAAAACGCACACCCTCAAAATAGGGTGTTTAAACATTAATAAAGTATATTGAGAGGATGAAGAGCATGGCTAGTGAGCCTATCCATGTTATCTCGAGCATGTTATTGATTAGTGCTGTTTCGACCATTACGTACCATAGTTGAAAATAGATGATTCCTGGGACTATTGTGTTTTGTGTTATGGTTTCTTTTCTTATTGTTCTGAATGTTAGGGATATTGTATAGGTTACTATTAACCATCCTATGAAGTTTGTGATGGGTATTCCGTAAATTATTCCTGGAATTTCCCATATCCATGCGCCTAGGATATTTACCATTACTGGATCCATTATTAAGTCCCAGGATGTGGCGCAGACTGCGTCTATTAGTGAGATTAGTAGTACTTGTTTAGAACTTTTGATTGTTTGCGAGATGGTATTCTTTGTTATTATGTCTGTTATTCTGATTGATGTGTACATGATTACGAACCAGTAGAGTGGGATTTCTATTGGGACTAGTCCAAAGAGTTTGTACGGGAATATTTCTGAGTAGTGGTATTTGCCGAACGGGAAGCCGTATAGTATCCCCGTTATCTCGGATAATAGACCTATTAGGAAGGATAGTGTGAAAAGTTTTCCTAGATCTTCTATCCTCCACGAGGATATGGCGTCTAAGAGCACTATTATTGGGATTAGGAAGAAGAGTGAGTGGAGGAGAGTTATAGGTGCTGTAGAGTATCTTGTGTAGAAATGTACTATGAGTGAGTAAGCTACGGAGAACATGGTTAGTGATACCGCGATTTTTCTTAGGAGATTTCTACTCAAAAGATATTCCACCTTTGCTTAGAATATTCTCTGAATATCTGTTTTTTCGAAATCTCGGTCGTTGGAGATTATTTTTGTTGCTCCATGTTTAATAGCTGTTGCGTAATGGATAGCGTCTTCAAAGTCTAGGCTGAATCGTGTCATTGCTTCGGATGCTGTTCTAAATACTTCTTTGGATAGGGGTACTATTCTAAGTTTGCTAAGCCCAAGCAATGCCTCGAGGACATCTTTGATAAATTCCGTATCTTTTAGGGTTTTTCCAGTCAATCCAGCGATAATTATTATTAGTTCGTAGATTGTGAGTGCGCTTGTTAGGAATTCTCCACGTGCACCATCCTCTATTGCTTTTATCCATTTCTTAGCTTTTTCCAGTAATTTGCCGCTTCCTGATAACCAGTACACAAAGACGTTAACGTCTACGTATTTTCTTTCCACCACTCCTTAATCACCGTGTTGAGGAATTCATCAAGATCCTCGGGAATAGGGATCTTGGCCCTATACTTACCGGCATAGCGCTCTGTTATGCTCTCTTCTTTGAAGAGAACAATCTTGTCTCCATCTACGTATACCCTGAGTTTTGTTCCTTTCTTTATGTTGAGTCTTTTCCTTATTTCCTTAGGTATTAGAATGCGTCCTTTTTCATCGATTTCCACAATCATTGGTAATCCCACAAAAATCAATATTCCCACAAGAAAAAAATAATATGGAAAGTACTTAAAAATATATCTTGGATCGGGAAATCGCTTCTATCAAAAGTTAAAAATAGTGATGGAAGAGGAATCCGATCTATGTGGAGCCTATTACTTTGTCTAGGAATATTATGGCCGGGAATAGTATCTTTACGGCATCTTCTACCCTGTTTATTAAGTGACCCATGTCTGGTATTACGTGTAGCTCAAATGTTTTTCCGAGTTCTAGTAGTTTGCTAACGTATTTTAGTACTGGTCTTAGTGGGGTTCTGGAGTCGTTTTGGGGATGAATGATGCATAGCGGTGCTTTCAAGTTCTCTATATAGGTTATCGCGCTCCTATCTCTGAGCAATTCTTTCTTGCCAGCGAACAATACTTCGACGAATCTCTTGAATAGTGCGTCACTCAGCTCATATAGTTCAGCCCAATCGGTAATACCTGCACCGGCTACTCCAGCATCCCAAAGCTCTGGCTTCTTCACAGTGGCTAGGAAAGTCATGTAGCCGCCGTAACTGTAACCCATTATAGCTATCTTTGATGCTAAATTATTCTGCTTAGCCCATAGGGCTGCATGAGCAACATCTTCTAGATCTCCTCCTCCCGGATCACCGATATCCATCTTTCTAAACTCGTCACCATAACCCGTAGATCCCCTGAAGTTAGGAGCTACTACATGGTACCCCGACGCCACAATCGATACCAGCAATCTGTTCCAGGAATCACTAACGCTTGACCATGGACCTCCATGAACATAGATAACAGTTGGTCCAGGCTTACCGATCTTTGCATTCTCAACAATGAAGGCTGGGATCTCCAATCCGTCGAAGGATTTGTAGCGAATATGTTTAACAGTTCCTATACGCTCTCTTATGTGCTCTGGTAGTTCCACACCGAGGAAGGTTCTCGCTTCGTTCTTTTCTAGATCGATCTCCAGGATTCTGTAGGGGTTTACCAATGATGACCATGTAACGTATGCTTTACCATCGGCGTAGACAAGGTTTGTTGCGAAACCTTCTGGTACTGGCAATAGTTTTCCATCGAGAAAAACTTTTGTTCTACCATCCTTTAGACCTATAAACCATATCTTTCCATCTGGGGTCCAGTCAAAGTTAAGGTACTCGACGAATTCGTGTTTCCTATAATCATCGTGACCAAATACTGGGTCTTCAATAGCGAATTTCTCTAGATCTAGAATCACTAGCTTCTCCTTACCGAAGGCTGTCGTGGAGAATAATACTTTATTATCATGTATCCTAGGAGATCTGTTTGTTGAACCATCCTTGGGAGTATAGACCTGGAACTCTCCCGAGGATCTATCAAATATGAAGATTTCCTGAGCCCTGGGATCCCCTTTAAGAACTCCCTGACCCACAATCTTGTTACCAGACACGCTGGTGGCGAAGAATATTTTCTGGGACTCATAGACTTTCTCCGCAGAACCATCAGGTTTAACAATCCATAAGTCAAGTACCTGTGCTGTTGAGGAGCTTAGCGCGAAAACTGATCCATCAAAAGCAATACTGGTAATCCTCCGGGGCTCTATAGCCTCTACCTCGTACCGCTCCATCTTCCTTAGATCCACTATGTATGCTCTGTGCTGCTCCCTACCCTTCATGACATCTATAGTATACATTAGGTAAGGGGAATCGGGAACAATGTCGCTAACTCCAATAACTTCGTCAGCAATTTTTACCTTCTCACCAGTCTTAGTATCGAGAACCCATAGACTCCTAGTAGCTTCCGAAGTAGTAATATAGACCAGCTTATTCATTGAAAAACCTACGGCGGAGAAGAGCGGAAGCTTCACAATCTCTTCAATAATTTTCAACTTATCCGAGAAACTCATTAAACTACCTCCAAGACAAGAGAGATACTACCTATTCTCCCTAAAAAGAATTTTTGAAAATATAATAAGGTTTCCTTTTTTAAACAATAGATAAATAGTGGCCTTGTCCCAAGTTTATCTCTTTTTAAGCCTAGTTAAGATCTCTCAAAAACGTAATATATGATAAGAAAATATCGGAAAAGAGCCAATAATTAGACTTTCAAGAAGATCTGAGAGATGTTCTAAACCATAGAATTGCGAATTATAAAACAACTTTAACCAAAAATAGTATAATGGGGGAGATGATATAGGAGCAGTAATAACATTTGCAAGGGGATCAATGCATAATCCTCTTCTTGTAATATACTAGGATAATTGCTATGCACACGAAAATAGTTACACCCACGATAAGTTTCACAGAAACTAGTGAAATGGTTTCTCCTTTTTGTTCATCAAAGATCTTTAATGGCTTCATCAGAGGTTTATAATCAAAACTTTTACCCTCCCCAGGTATTCTATATGGTGTATCCCCTATTCCGTCTCCATCTAAATCGGACCCATTATAATCGTCCCAGAAATTCCCACTTGAACTATCGTTGAAGTAATTCTTTCCACAGTTATCTATGGCATGTATATTGTTCGCAACAAAGTTGTTTCGGTAAACAAAATTAGACGTTGCTAGACTCCCCATAGTTTTGTTAAAGGCAATACCTACTTTATTCCCAGAAAACTGATTGTCTAGAATCTTATTATTTATTGATGGAGGAGGCGATGGGCTCCATAAAATTAGTGGACCACCCATGAGTAGAATACCGAATTTGTTTTCAGAAAACAGGTTTTTTGTGACTAAATTATTACTAGAGGTTATTAATAAGACGCCATAGTAATTATCGAGGAATTTATTGTCCCTAACAATGCTGGCATTCACATAACTAAAGAATACTCCAACTGTGTTGTTAATCAGCTTGTTGTTCGAGATTGTGATTTTTTCAGAATTAGCTACGCCAATCCCATATATGTTATTCTCTAAACAATTCGATTCGATCACTATTTCTTGACTATAAAGAACCTCTATTCCAATGCATGCATTAGATATGCTAAGTCCATTAATTCTAAAACCAGTTGTGTTTACGAGAATTAGCTGACCAATTTCAGCCGAAACCGAGATCTCTCTCTGGTTCTTGTAATAGAGTATTGGTTTACCATTTATTGTATTATTTTCAATCACTTGAGAAACCGCGGCTTCCAGAGATGTATCAATTAGAATCCCCGAAGACATCCTGTTTCCTCTAATGATGTTCTCCGCCGTATATACGACGACATCAATATCAGTCTTTCTAAAAACATTGTTAGATACAATGTTGTTTGATCCTCTCCAGGAAACACCGATAAAGACACCTATGTAGTTTCTATAAAACACATTATCTTTAACCAAATTGTACGAGGTATCCAAAGCTACTGCGCACGTAGTATTCTCAAAGATATTCCCCCTTATAACAGTTCCATGAGCATTACCAATAACTCTTATCCCTGTATAACTGCCAGAGATCTTAAGCCCCTCTATCGTTATGTTCGCAGCTTTAACAATTATCGCAGCGTGAAGGCCTGGGATAAAAACTTCCTTAATAGGGAATTTGATAACTGTTTCAGACGCGTCACCTATAGCACGGATTGTGAGATTCGTGTATTCGAGAATTAGGGGGAACTTCTCAATACTCTCATTATACTCTCCAGGAAGAACATTTATCACAGAATTAGACAAATCATAATTCTCTAATAAATATGTGATATTTCCAGCTGGATTCTCAGCGCTTCTTCCATCGCCATTAGCTCCAGCTCTAACCCAATAAACTCTTGCTGTAACATTTCCTCGTGAAAAAGTCTTATCGTTAGCGCCAAATCTCATAATACTTGACGAGCTAGCATAAGTTTTAAGGAACTCTTCCAAGATATTTATAAAACTACCCTTTGATTCCATATACGTAAAACGAAATAGTTCCTCATCTCTAATAAGCTTATTTGAATTATTCTTAAAGAAGTCCCCCAGATAACCAACTGGTTTGAAACTAGAAAAAGTAAGAATTATTAGTAAAATAGTAACGATCGTTTTTCTAGAACGTCTTCTAATTATCATTAATTTCCACCAGCAAAATCTCTCTTTTTTAAAAAAAAAAGAAATAGAATTTTTTAGTATTTATTTTTGAATATTGAAAATTTTACAAGCAATTGAGCATCAAGAGCTATTAATGGCGAATTAATATGTAATAACATATAATTACGGGAAATTAAATGTAGTTTATGAAGATACCTTTTTTGCTATGAATTGTTTGGATAACCATTTACCCAAAGCGTATGTTTTGTGAGATCCTCATGGTCATAATCGACTCCTGTATCTATTATAGCTATTTGAGCTTTAGAAATACTTTTACCAACATATTTTGTTGCATTTTCAGCATTTATAAACTTGATATTCCATGGGATTGGTTGTCTACGGGGATAAGGATAGGCTTGTATTATACTGAAATTACCATTATAAGAATATGACAAAAGGCTATTATTTATGTTCAAAAAATGACTTTTATTTAGGCAATTAAACTTGAGTGGAGTTGCTAAGAATGCAATTAAGATGAAAAAAAACTATAAATTTCGATTTTTTATAAGCCACCACTTTCACCATTTTTCATATATCTAGTGGTGGCTCAAATATAAAACATCTAGTATATAAACATCTAACATAGCATCTATATATTAAAAGCATCTATGTATTAAAAATATTTTGGGCTAGACTTTGTTTCTAATTTATCTCCTTTCTCAGCCTATTTCTCGCCAGTCAACGCCTCTCTTGTGACTTTGTGACGAGGGTACTTTTATAGGTATCATAGCTGTATCACTTGCGACCACGCCAGAAGAAGAGCACCCCTAATGAAAAATATGTGGCTCGGTAGGTTTACAATTATTAAGGCTATTTATAAACTGGCTAAAAAAGCCCCCCATGTCAAAGAAAGAGGAGAGGTCAAGGAGGTATATCTCAGCCTCCAAGATAGCCGTTCTGGCATGGATAGTCCTCAGTAACCAGAGTTATAGACGAGCACTAGACGATCTCAAGAGACTCAACACGTATAGGAGAATCGGCTTAGAAAAAGTGCTGAGTCCAGCATCCTCGACTGGGTGGGAGACCTACTAGCCACTGTAGTCCTACCGATAAGACTCTCTTTCCACAGACTGGCGAGATTGAGAACTCGCGGGAAATGGAAATAATTGGCGATTATGGACGGCACTGGTATCAGACTTGGGAGAGCGTCGAACCACTACCTAGAGCAGGTGAGGATGAGGCGAGAATACTTGTCGTGACTGTTCTGTATGCTCTGGAGATCAACGCCTTCTTCGACGCTGTCACCACTCTCGGCGCATTCTCCGAGATCGAAGCCTTCAGAAACTACCTCTTCGAAGCCTCGGTGAGTACCAAGATCTTCTGGGGAGTGCTCACGGATACAACTGATGCTGTAGAAGCCATAGAGAGACATGGACTAGTCCCCATTATACTAGCTAGGACTAAGAAGTTGATGCCTAGGAGCGGATCTAGACTTAGGCCTTAAACGAACTACGGAACCTTCTGGGACTTAGTTGGTAATGTTAGGAGTCTCGTAGAGGTTGCTTTCCTCTCCTTAAAGTCTATGCTCAGGGATATGATCTATAGTAGGTCTTGGGAGGCGAGAATCTGCGACGCCTTCATCGCAGTCCTAGCCTACAACGTGGCCAGGATAGTAGCGTTAAGTCCCAATTAGTGGCTTAGGAGGAGTCTAGAAGGCTGAACGAGACAAGGGGCAAAAAGATAAATTTGAAACAAAGCCTGTTAAAAGAAAAAATAAGTGTTCTTGATGCAGAGGCATTCTCTAATCTCTACTAATTCCCTACATTCTATTTCTAGTAGATTCCGAGTTTTCCTTCTTTTAATGCTCCTTTATAAACCATTCTGAATACCTTTATGGCGATGGGGTATCCTATTATTGTGTATACTATCATGGCTAAGACATCGTTTAGTATTCTTGGATGCGTTAAGGAGGCGCCCCATACTAGGGAGTATCTTATAGCATCTAGTGCGTATGTTAGGGGAAGACCGTAAGAGAGAATTCTTAATCCAGTGGGAAGGAGAGTTATTGGGAAGAACGTTCCTCCAAATAACTGGTTTATCCATGTTAGGGCCCAGCCTATTGGGTCTCCTTGCTTGAATTTCAGAACCATTGCTGCTGAAAGAATTCCGATAGGTAAGTTGCTCAGCACCAATAATAGGATCAGGATTAGTAATGTGATTATCGTATAGATGTTTATAACTATCTGAGCCCCAAGAAATATTCCTAGGGGAAGAATCATTACTAAGAAGACACTTGAGTAAATAACGTAGTATAACAAATCTCCCAAGAAAAGAACTATGAAATCCGTGGGGGTGGAAAGTATCGATTCTATCGTGCCATAGAACTGCTCTAGTCTGATAGTTAGGGCTAGGCTCCTTAATCCAGCGGTTATGTAATGGGATGCAGCTAGGCCAATGACGGCGAAGGTGAAGTAGCTGTACCCGTAACCAGCCTTCGCTACTTGTTGAGGTAGAATAATGAAGGATAAGAGAAAATACGTGAAGACATTAAACATTGTTGTAGCGAAATCAAATAGCATCCATGTCTTATAGTTTAACCTAATCTTCGCTCTTCTAAGAAAAGCCATGTATACTTTATAAACGGAACTAACTCGTGCCTCATGTTTTTCCTTAAAGAGATTCAAGACTTCCTCCATACTCAATTAGAAGCCCCCTAATAAGCTGCTACTAAGCCAAGTTTCTTGGCTTTGTATAAGTAGTACTCGAATACTTTAAAACCTAAGAAGATTATCGGGACGAATACGAGGAGGGCTAATAAGTGGGGAATCATCATTGGATTGTTCAGAGGTATTTCATCAATTATTAGTCTCCTAAATAGTTCTAAACCATGAGTAAATGGTATGAGAATAGCGATGTAATAGAGTAGTGGGTAGTTCCATAGGAGGGATAATGGGTAAAGAACCCCTCCAAAGAACTCTATAACAGCTGTTAACAATACCAGTAGGGTCTCTAATTGTTTATGAATAATATACATTCCAGCAGCCATGACCCCGATACCAGCATGGATAAGAACCGTTAATAGTACTATGAATAGCGCTTGGAGCCAAAAAATTGGATTCCTAGTGAATGTTGCTCCCAATGAATAGCCGATGAAAATGGTGATAAAGAATACTGTTGATGACCATGTGAATCCGTATAGTATTTGACCAACTAACCAGCCCTTAAAATTATCAAAATCTACAGCTGCTAAACTTTCGAACGTTCCAGCGGATATTTCGTGTCTCATTTTATGTGCTAGTCTAGCTACAGAGGTCCATATGTATCTCGATAATGCAATACCCGCTAACGCAAAAGCTACGTAATCTGGGGTGTATCCTAGTTTTGCAAGGTCTTGTGGAGAGACTAGAAGACCTATATAGTAATAGATTAAAGCACTTATGGTGATATCTATGAGATCTAATGCGAAATTCATTCTATAGGATGTATAGATCTTTAATTGGTAATAGCAGGATGCCAAGGCTCTCCTCAAAAATGCGTGGAAGCCTTTTTCTTCTCCTTCTTCCCGAAAAATCTCGATAATATCCATTAGTGCGCACCTCTCCCCGGTCTTCTGATTCTTCGAGGCTTCTCTGTTTCCTCAAGTCTGACTCCTGCTATTTTAAGGAATGCTTCCTCGAGAGTAGGCAGAGCTCTCGATATAGATTCGACCTTGAAATCCTTCAGGGCTTGAGCTATCTCTGGTATTGCTACGTAGTAATCATCAACTGTTACTCTAATCCTGTAACTCTTCGCCTCTTTTTCATGGGAGAGAATCGTATTTACAACAGATAATCCCTGAAGTCTTTTAATCACGTCTTCTAAATCAGAGTCCTTGGACGAGATAATGATCTCAATTATCTTCATTTCCTCAACTTTCTCTCTTATCTCTCTAGGAGTACCAATAAATACTATTCGACCTTTGTTAATCACTGCTATCCTATCGCATAATTGTTCTACCTCATACATGTTGTGAGACGTAAATAGAATCGTTTTACCGAGCTCATCCGTCAGTCTTCTCAAAAATGTGCGCACTTTTATCGCAGACTCAACATCTAGTCCTAGAGTAGGTTCGTCTAGGATAAGAATGTCGGGGTTGTGAAGTAGTGCTCTAATCAGCATGAGCTTTATTCTCATCCCAGTAGAATAGTTCATCACTAATTTATTGGCGGCGTCTTCAAGTTCGAGAAACTCTAACAAGGTTCTAGCTCTCTTCTCAGCAACATCCTTGGGCACATTCAGGATACTGGCAAAGAACATTAGATTATCCCAACCAGATAGCCTCCAGTAAAGCGCTCTTCCACCAGTTTCTCCCATCATCCACCCAATTCTTTTTCTTACCTCGATAGGATCCTTTAGTATCGAGTATCCCTCAATCCACGCTTCTCCCTCGTCTGGGATTAGTAAGGTAGCAAGCATTTTCGTGAAAGTTGTTTTTCCGGCCCCATTAGGTCCTAGTAACCCGAAAAATTCTCCATACTTAATTTTTATACTCACATGATCAACAGCTACAACTTCTTGATTCTTGTCTTTGTAGATCTTGGTAAGGTTCTCAGTAACTATGGCGTAATCTTTCAAAAATAACCCCCCCACAATACCTATTTTCTTATCTCTTTCAAGACATCCTCAATAATTTTTTTAAGTTTCTCTAAAAGTTCTATGGAGTAGTTAAGATGATCGAGTCCTTCATCAGTTATTCGATAAACCCGCTTAGCTGGGCCGCTCCCCCCTATCTCCCACTGAGAAATGATATAACCTTCTTCTTCCATTCTCCGTAATAACATGTATACAATCGGCTTAGGAATATCCAGTCCATACCGCTCCTTTAAGATCTTTTGGATCTCGCTTCCATGAACTGGTCTCTCTTTTATAATACTTAGTATTAATAACTCCTTGACCCCTCTGAGAACAGCTCTTAGGGAAGTTTTATCAAACCTTTTGGAGTGGTGATACTCCACTATTTCTCCCCTTAAGGAATTAATACCTAGGTAAAAAATATACATATATGCTGAAAAGGGATTATTGTTTTAAATTTTACCATACTTACGTGTTTAGACATCCTACTAAATCACTATTTCTTAGTATTTTGCAAGGCTCAAAGACGCTTAGGAGACTATAGAATATTTTCTAATCTCATGCATTCCCTCTCATTTATAAACTACAAGAATTTTATAATGAGGTAGTTAGCCTAGGTATCTAATTTAGTAATATTTTTGCTTAGGGATGCAACATATTGGTTTTGAATGGGGTATTAAGATTCTTCCTTTTCTTCTTCAATACTAATGCCTAATTTAGCCGCTATTTTTGTAAAGTCTATTTTCAGAATCACATAGATTATTATTACTACGATGTAGAGAATAATTATGTCGTCAAGCCATGGATATGGAGTATTATTGGAATTTGTGAGCCATTTTATGATTGCTTCTCCGAATATTCTACCACCTAGAATAATTACAGTTATTAAGACAAATTTTCCCAAGAAACAAGCTATGACAGACTTCACCAAGCTATAACCCACGAAACCTAATGGGATTAAAATGACGTCGTCTGGTAAAGGAGTAAGAGCCATAAAAAACACAATAAAGGGAACCAGTAACGGTCTCGTTTCCAGCAACCGTCGCATAGCTTCTGCTTTTTTCCTGTATTTTTCAATATCCTCTGCTGCTTTTTTGCCAATAAAACCTATTAAGTAGGAGCTTAGCTCCCCTATTGCTGCTCCTATGCTTGAGACAATGATTAATACTATAAGATTTACTTCTGGTTTAGCGGCTAGGGAGAAGAGAATAATTGGGTAAGGAATGTATATAAATACCGAGGCATTCGCGATAATTACTGATACCATAGCGATTATGTAGAGATAGATAAGGTTTTCAGAGCCGAGAGAGCCTTTGATCCAGCCAGTAATTGCATTGTTGAGAGCAATACCTATTTGCGGTTCTATATATGATAAAACGCCAATTCCAAAAAGAATGAGTGAAGCCACTATCAGGAACTTCTCTGGTCCATTTATACGCAATATCTTCTCCTCCAGAAATATCAATGTTAAATTAGGCCAATAAACATAATGAGTTCTAGTTTTTAATGCCATGAATAGACTACCCAATAAGATTTATAAAGAAATTGGTATGTAATCGATGTTTTTAAATCTCTACTTCTAGGTGCCTTTTTTGCGGACAAGGGGCCCAGTTAGGAGGAGAACCTATATCCCTCGCATAGAAATATTCCCCGCCAAGAAAAATGATCAAGTAATCATTGTTATAAGATTAAAGGGATTAGAGACCCTATCCGCCGAACTAGCCCTAGAGCTTGTAAAACTTTGCGAATCCACCATAAAAGTACTTCTCAATAAGGAAGGAGAAGTATCAATGAATTTTGTGAATGAGAAAATCCTGAGTGATGCAGAATTAAGAACCATTGTGGATAGTCCCAGGAACAATCCCATAAAAAATATTAACGCTATAATAACAGCTATCTACGCCGATCTAGTCCACCAACTCTCGAATTCTGGATTAGGACCCGTAGAATTGATAATATGGAAGTACAAGAAGATCAGGATCCCCTCCATAAATGGTTACGAGACGATAATTATACCAACAATTATGGAACGGTGGACTTATAGACCCATAGATCCTCCAGTAATACACTTTATCCCATTCCGCTTCTTTGACTAGGAAACCCAATAACAATCTCTTTTTCTGTTAGATGAGGAATTAAAGCTTTCTTTTCCCCATAACTGATTCTGGATAGGAAGGTTTTAATATAGGCTAGAATTAAATAACGATACGTCTATTTTTCGAGTCTGGTAAATGCTTTCATTCTTATTTTGTGGAGGGTTTTATGATGCGGATTTTTAAAGCATTGACCATAGCTGGGTCTGATTCTGGTGGAGGAGCAGGGATTCAGGCTGATTTGAAAACTTTTTCTGCGTTGGGAGTATTTGGAATGAGTGTTATTACTTCAATCACTGCTCAGAACACTCGGGAAGTCCTTGCTATCCACGATGTCCCCCCAGATGTTATAAAGCTTCAGATAAAAGCTGTTGTAGAGGATATTGGGGTAGATGCTGCAAAAACGGGTATGCTGAGGACGTCAGAAATAATCAAAGCTGTTGCTGGGGAGGTAAAGAATTATGATTTCCCACTAGTTGTTGATCCAGTCATGATAGCGAAGTCTGGTGCCCCATTAATGGATCCAGAAGCCAGAGAGACCTTAATAAAGGAGCTTCTTCCCCTAGCAAAAGTCGTGACCCCTAACCTCAATGAGGCAAAAGCATTAACAAACATGGATATAAAAAATGTAGAAGACATGAAGAAAGCCGCTAAAATGATTGTAGAGAAGTATGGATGTGAGGCAGCTATAGTAAAGGGAGGACATGTAGAGGTTGGAGAAGAAGCTATCGATGTGATGTATTGGAACGGGGAATACTATTTCTACAAGACTCCTAGAATAGATAGTAAAAATACGCATGGAACGGGATGTACATTCTCCGCAGCAATAGCGGCTGAACTAGCTAAGGGACAGCCTCTTTCTAAAGCAGTAGAAAAAGCGAAAAAGTTTATTTACCTTGCCATAAAATTCGGGCTCGATATAGGTCAGGGATTCGGTCCAGTTAACCATATGGCATCGCTTTACCGCGAGGCTGAGCGTTACAAGAAATACAGGAAGATTCTGGGATTATTGGATATTATCGAGTCTGAGGAGGGTCTCGCTAAGTTAGTCCCGGAGGTCGGTATGAATATTGCTATTGCTCTTGATTATGCAGTAGATTCTTCTGATGTAATCGCTATTCCTGGGAGAATAAGACCAGTAATGGGTAGAGCCAAAGCTGCTGGTTGTCCAGATTTTGGAGTATCTAGGCATCTCGCCTCATACATTTTGGTTGCGAGAGAATATGATCCGGAAATAAATTCGGCTATTAATATAAAATATAATGAGGGAATATTGAGAGAGTTAGAACGTATGGGGCTCAAAATATCGTATTACGAGAGAACGCAGGAGCCGGAGGAGATAAAGAAGATCGAGGGAATGAGTATTCCTTGGGGTACTCGAGAAGCTATAAAAAGGCTGGGTGAAGTACCTGACGTAATATATCATAGAGGCGATATTGGGAAGGAACCCATGATAGTGCTTCTAGGTAAGGATCCCGAAAAGCTTGTCAAGATTCTTATTGAGTTGTCGAAACGGTTAGATAAAAAGTAAATAATTAATACTATATGGTATGTAATAGGGGTGAGTTATGACAAGGATCGCTAGTGTTATCTCGAATGTTTTGAACGCCCCGTTTGTATGTGCTTATGTTTTGCTCATATATTACCTATTCCACCCTTACCACTTAACAACGGAGGCTCTTATAGGAGTTATTGTTTTCCTATATCTTTTACCTTGGGGCCCAGTTGTTGCTTATAGTATATTTAAAGGAGTAAGCCCCAGCATGCTAAGTAATCGTGAACGAATACCGTTCGTCATAATTGGTTTAATCAGTTATGTTGCTGGTGCGGTATATTTCTGCAGACAAGCAAGTCTGGGTATTTACGCATTCCTGATAAGTCTCCATGTGATGTATGCTATATTTTCCTCTATATTAATTATTGGAAATATCTTCTCGAAACCGAGCGTACATGTAGGCGGTTTCGTAGCCCCCATAATATTGCTGGGGCTCTATACCACCCCTCTAGTCTATATCCTCTTAGTCTTAGCCCCAGTAATAGGGTGGAGCAGAGTAAAGCTCAGAATCCACACACCCATGCAACTACTCACCGGCGCCATAATAGGTGTTATATCCCCACTATTAGCACATTTCATTGCTCAAAACATTATTCTTTCTCCACTCATAATGGAAAGATTCGTCAGTATCGCCGATTTCCGATCACAACTTCCTAAAGACCTACTCTAACTAGATGAAAGAAACTAACAAATAGATAGGCATACAAAACATTGCGAATCATCGGAAGAATTATAAATATGGAAAAAGCTAGAGTTTTCAGCCAGAGCGGAAGCTCATCACTCTTCAGCCTGGGGCACACTCATCATTTCACTCGCTTCCGCATCCTTTAAACCTATTCTGTTTTCTCTTCCTTAGTCCTCTTTCTAGTAGAATACACGAATTTTACATCGCTTCTTATAAGCAAATACATGAGCAAACCAATAAGTAGGAGAGCTATTCCAAAACCCGTTTCTGCGGGAATCTGCATCATATATCCCCCATAAATCATTAATTTAGGAAGTATTAATACTTCGCTAAAAACCTAAAATAAATGTAACTGTTTTTTATTTCCCAAACACTCACCGTTCTAAAAACGAGAATTGATAGACCTCAGTAATTGAGACTATAAAGAAAGCTTACAAAGCCTCTTATTTACGATATAAGAAAAGAAGTGCTTTCTAATAAGAATAAAGGATTGGCTGAGAAGAAGCTAGGTATAAATGACTCTAAGAAATTAGATATGAGCAGCGAAAATGGGATCTTCCTCGAATTTGTTTAGAATAGATTTTACTCGGGAAAACTTGTGATGAGAAAACAAAGAAAAAGAAATAAAAAATATTGCTCTTTTTCCTAGAACTAGCTCTTTCGGAGTTTTCTCCAGACTACCCTGATTACTTGTGCAATGGCAACTGCTAAGAGACCAGTTATTATGGCTAGAATCTCAAAGTTTTCTCTGCACTGTACTGCTCTAGGGGTCAGGGTATATAGGACATTGAAAATACCTGCTGCGTCAAAGCAATGGAGCATATAGGCGGGTATCGGGGCAATAGCTTGGTGACCAGTTCCTTCTCCGTAGGTATAATGATCATTTGGCTGGGGTATGGGGAATGCAGAGGTGTATGGTACATGTATAGCGGGGGAGAAGGGATTGTAAATAAACCTTAAAGCGAGTTTCTTGAGCCAGCTTTCGTATTCTTTAGCCAATCCGAGGATACCCATGGTCTCAATGACGTTAAGAGTATTCAACTCCAAGTTTATGACCGCCCTTGAGAAAGCAAACTCGCGGTTCCACGTAATATACTTCCCCGGAAGCATTTTACCATCCATAGAAATACCTAAATAAATGAAGTATTCCCCAATATTCTCCCTCTCTGTATCGTTCAGCAGGTCTAGCCTATCGAGATAGTAAAGACTCATGACCCCTGCATAGATGTACGGAACCAATGTGCCGTTAACATCAATGGGATATGTCTCGCCAGGCTTACCGTAGGGGGATGGCTTAAAGAACCCCTTCTCAGTCTTACAAGCTAAGATGAATTCGATGACCTTAGAGACGTTAATCATGTCTAAGGCATCTAGGTAATAGAGGATGCCGAGGGCAAGAGATGTGGATAAGAGATTTGGCATAGTGAAGAATCTGTAAAAGGCGATTAACTCGCTATAGTACCCTCCATCAGTTAGTCCAGGGAACCATAGAGGTGCATAGGTCTTATTGGGAGGAGGAATCTCTCGAAATCCTCCAACAGTTTCGTTATAGCGATCAAGAACATATTCAATGACCGCGGTTCTGTTTATCCGATCCACAGCACCCCATAAGCTTAGAGCCCGAATTGTTAAGAACAAGAAATATGAGGCATTAGAAATAACGTATTTTTCTGGAGATATTCCATAGGGTTTAGTTACCCTCCAATTATTCTTTTCTAATTGGTTAATGAGCCAGTCGATTACCTCATTAAGCCTTACGCCCCTTAATACGTCAGGGAAATACTTCACCAAAGCCTTTAGACCGATCAAGTAATAAGCGGTCGACATGATCCATAATGAAGGTTTCTCACTAGGGGTTCTAAAGGAAAAATATGAAAAATTGTTTAATAGCCAGTCATCATACATCGTCATTCTCTGAATAAGGACATCAATAAATCTCTCATTGTTGTCTGGGACGACTATTAAAGACACTTGGTAAAAGGAGACACTGGTAACGAGGAAAATAACAGTAAAAGAAATAACCAGGAAAATCTTTCTTGACATTTTCTTTCCCCTCAGCAATATTTTAATAGTAAATATCTATGGAAACTTTTTGCCAAATTGTAGCGTGATGATCGAGAAGCATTACTTTACCTATTACACGCAAATGGGTGTTCTCATTAGCTTTTTCCCATTGAAGAAAGATAACGAGTTGGCTATACTTCGAAACTGGAACATCGTAACTGGGGACATATACCCATACCCGATTTTTACTGCCTTCTTTATTATCCGCCGCATCGTATAGAGTTAGGTTTTTACCTTCCCAATCACTAGCCTTGTAATATGTATATATAAGTGAGGCAACCCCGGCGGCAAAGCTCACTACAGCAAGATACGGAATAGTAACGCCAGCGAATATAGAATACGCCGTAGCGGCGGTTATTCCTGCTTTGATAATTTCTAATCCAGTCCCTACAGCTAGTAGGATATTATAATGTGTTTTTCTATAGGTTTCAACCACATCAGATGCTTTATAATTTGTACCTCTAGCACTGTCAAAACCAACGCAATCATCAGCTGAAATTTTGAGCCAAATGGATGAGTACGTATTTTCTTCTATAGCTTCTATACCCCATTTTTTGACCATCCTATATGGTCTTGAACAAAAGTCACTTGCATCAAAAACTATTGTAAAGAACATTTCTAATCCTCTATGCCCAGTGCCCGAGAACTCCCAATAATCAGCATATATTACTACTAATTTCATGTCTATGAAATCACTATACACTGCTTGTTTCACAAACTTACTTTTTGCTACATCTATGTACGCTCTGAAATCTTTGTCACTATATAATACTATCTCAAATTTTACTGCAGTGGCATCACTTGGTATTGTTCCGAGAGTTAATATTTCGTACCAAGTTGATGCATTTCCAGTTATTGATAAGTGAGCTTCCGCTGCTACATAAGTAGGATCAATTTCTCTTAGTCGTGCTTTACCGCTAATTATCTCCTTTTTACTCGCCTTTGTGTACCAACCCCTAATTTTTAATACATACGTGACTGTATGGGTCAAGTTTCCGTATTCAGTATTGCTGAATTCTAGATATAACTCGTCTCCAGGAATGATTATCACTGGTTTTTTATTACTACTTAGTCTGCTTTTTACATTCTTAAATCTTGAATGCCATGCTTTTACGAGAGGAAGTTCTCTGATATCATAGTTTGGTGCTGGCGCTGTATCAAGACCTACAAAATCTATCTTGTGCCTCGATGTAAAGACGATTTTTATTGTAATATTATCAGGTGTTAGGATATCCCCATATGGTGCCAAATCTACACCGTGGAAAGCCCATAGTTCTCTTGGATGGATCGTTGTAATATATATCCATTTACCCGTAATTGATAGGACATACATCTTTAATGAGAAAATAGTCTTTAGGTCTGCTCTTATTATGAGTTTTAGGTTATCCCTATTTGTTATGTTCCTGAAGGTTACGATTATAGATTCTCCTTTTCTACCCTCGTAGGCTAACTCATCAACCCATTTTAGATACCCCGTAATTTTTTCTCCTTTATCATTTAAAGCTAGACTTGGAGTTTTTATTGCAAAGGGGGTCCAAAACAGTACTTTTCCTCTGGAATCCACTGTAACATAATATTCTTTAGGATGAACTATACTGTACATTGATACGCTGTAGATAAAACTTTTTTCCCTCTCAAATTCTACGATCTTTACCTTAATACTTGATGACGAAATAGCATGTTGTAACACGTAATAATCTTCCACTATTACTGGCCAGAAATAGTCTTCAGATTGAGGCAAAATATTATTCTCAATCACGTATTCTGAACCATCCCAAGATAGAACGTATGGACAGCCACCACCTGGTGGTAAACTTTCAGTTTTTTCGTATAGGATCTTAGCATACGCACTTACATAATAATCCGGTGATGGCAATTTTATATTATAACCAAAGAGAACTGTTTGGCCTTTAGCTACATCTAATTTCTCACTATCTAATGCGTAAACCATGTCAAAAACATATATCTTATTCGAAGTAAGTATCGGTGTAGCGTACAGTGAATACGCAGGAGAAAGAGAATCTGTACTGGTAATGGATGCTCTCCCTGTTAATACCTTCCATCCATTAGTAGTGTTAAAATCCCAATTCTCTATTAGTTCGTAGACCCTTTTGCTTGGTATTCGAAATGTTTCAGCATGCAGATTTTTAATAAGCCATGTAGGGCTTATTAAAAGGAGAGTAAAAATTATGAGAAAAAAAAATTCTTTTAGTTTGCACCGCCACCACCACTTTTTCTCTCCATTATTAATGTTTTTAGTGGTGGTGGCTAGGTCATATATCACTATCTATACATATATCACTACTTATACATAGTTGTATCTATTTAATATTTACTGATGTAGTGGCTTTGTTTCAAATTTATCTTTTTGCCTCTTGTCCCGTCCGACCTTCTAAGCCTCTCTCAGCCGTTTAATTAGGGCTTAGTGCGGTGATCCTAGCCACATTGTAGGCTAAGACTGCGATGAAGGCATCGCGGATTCTCGCTTCCCAGGACCTACTATGGATAACGTCTCCGACCATGGCCTTTAGGGAGGAGAACGCTGCCTCTACGAGACTCCTAGCATTACCAACCAGTTCCCGGAAAGCCTCGTAGTTCATCCAAGCCCTGAGCCTAGACCCACCCCTAGGCATCAACTTCCCAGTCCTCGCCGGAATAATCAGGACTAGTCCACGCCTTTCTAGAGCCTCCATGACGTCGGTCGCATCGTACCTCTTATCCGCCAAGACTCCCCAGAAGATCCCAGCATTTATCAAGGCTTCTAGGAGGTAGTTTCTAAAGGCTTCGATCTCTGAGAACGTGTTAGGAGCGGCGACAAGGTCGAAGAAGGCATCGACTTCTGGAGCGTAGAGAACAGTCAGCAACAAGTATTCTCGCCACTTCTTTTATCCGCTTCAGAT
>Ga0180301_10000457_pt1 | contig 31609 bp, 42 predicted proteins | sample GuaBasSediGuay16_FD_121797 | JGI IMG/M metagenome (GOLD analysis project Ga0180301, IMG submission 121797) | Subseafloor sediment microbial communities from Guaymas Basin, Gulf of California, Mexico - Guay16, Core 4569-2, 12-15 cm | ecosystem: Environmental > Aquatic > Marine > Hydrothermal... | reverse complement strand
TCGTAACAGGTTCAGCAACAATATTTGTAGAACCAAATAGAGTATATCTTAGATTAGCTGTTGAAACAGATAAGCCACTTAAGAACGCTACAGAAGCTTATACAGAAGTTATCATTAAAGCTAGGAGAGCCATAGATGAGCTTAAGAAAGAGGAAGGAGTAATTTCAGTGAAAACAGAGTATGTTAACCTCAACCCCCTATATGATTGGGTTGGTGGAGAAAGAATACTTAAAGGATATGTAGCCAGTTACTCATTCCAAGTGGAAATCAGCGATTTAGAGAAAGCAGGTGAAATAGTTTCTAAAGCTGTAAGCTTAGGTGTCAATAGATTATATGGTCTTTCCTTCGGCTTATCCGATGAGAAAAGAAAGAGCGTTGAAAAAGAAGCTATAGAGGAAGCAGTTAATGATGCTAAAGCTAAGGCTGAAAAACTTGCTGAATCATTAGGAATTAAAATCGTAGGTGTTAGAAGTGTTGTCTTAGGAGCACCAGTAACCGCACCTTACTATACAACGAGATACTCTTATGCAGTACAGTTAGCTGTAGTAGAAGCAGTACCCCCAACACCCATTGAAACTGGGAAGGGCGTAGCTGTTTCAGCAACAGTAACAGTAGTTTATGAAATTAGTGAAGAGTAAGTTAAAGTATTCTTCACATTTTTCTCGCAACATATTCTATACCTTTACCTTTCATAAGGAATGTTCCCAGCTTTTCTAAAATAGTTTCTGATTTGCTAAGAAGTGACCCAACCTTTCCATTCCATGATAAAACTATTGGGAAGAAGCTTTCCTGTTAATTTCCCCTCACTTAGCCCCGTAAGTTTAGCTATAGCTTCTTTCCCTAAGTGAAAGTGTTGATAAGCTAATATATTGTTGTTTGAATAATGTGGTATTGGGTGTGTAGTTTAGTGGGTAAGGGCTTATTAAAGTTGTTAAAGGAAGTTGAAAAGGTTGAGAAAGAAGCTAGGAAGAAGCGTAACATAGTTATTCGTTGGAAAAGAATGAAGGTTAAGGTGTAATTTGTTGGCTTTAAGAATAAAGGTTAAAATATGTTTAAAAATAAATGTGTTGAATCCCTAGCTCTTCTAAACACAGGTTTCGAAACCCCTACGCCAATGGTTTCTTTACCTATTGATTTAGCTGAAAAACTAGGTTTAGAAGTTGGTGCACCAATAGAGTTTGAAGGACCAGGCCTTACACGGGGAGCTTCATACCACGGTGGAGAAATAGAAGTTATCGCTAGTTCCGAAAGCGAAACTAGGAAGATTAAAGCATAAGCCCTCATAACCCCAGGTGAAGAAGAGGTAATTATGTCGGATAAGTGCATTGAAGCTTTAGGCATAGTAATAGATTTGAAAAGTGGGAAATGGTGGTTTACATAGTTTCCTAAAACCATTGGGAAGAAACTATATTTCCACTATGGAATAGTGTTTTATTGGAGAAAAACGGTGTTTGCTAGGTATGTTGCTTTAGTTAAGAATCTTAGAGGAATAGTTCTCTTCGATTTAGATGAGGAAAACGTTAGTGAAGCAATTAGGTGGCTTGCGAACAGGTTTAAATATAGGAATTTAGGGTTACCGCCAACACTAACTGAAAAATACGGTGGTGAAGTTGGAAAGTATTTGGGAGGAAGCCCTTTTAGAAAAATAGTTTACCCAATACCTGAACTTGAAAAGCTATCCTCTATTGTTTCGGAAGAAGCCGAAATACCTTATGAGCTTTCGGAAGGACTTGTTTTAGCTTCAACATATATTTCGCCTCTCCTCGTTTTAGGAAGTAGGTTCGTAGGGTTTGTTGAGAATCTTGCTGTTGAAACTGTTAGGGTTTGTGGAAAATTGGATGTTAAGCAGTGGAAGTTGCATTTGAGAATAGCTGACTACACAGTACTTGACTTCTATGAGAAATCGGTTCTCGAAGCCATGGAGTTAATCAGGAAACGGCATGTTCTCACAGAGGAAGAGTTAAACAGTGTTTTAGAAGCAAGGCTTAAGCGAATTAGGGAAGACACCAGAAGGTATTGGAGAATAAAATGTTCCGAAGGAAAACCGTTCCTATACTACATTGACATGCTGAACGTTCTAAAGAATAGGGTTAAGCAGTTAAGTGAAAACCATTCAGCAGCATTATCGATAATTCCGGTAGTTCACGTAGCACCATAGCCGATTTACCAGTTAAGTTTCACATTAGCTGCTTCCAATCTAAGCAGTGTTGTATCGTAGGGGTCAACATTTTCCTCTTCAAGTAAGATGGCAAGTTTAGGCTCGATATCCCTTAGTTTTTCAATTAACATTTTCCTTTCACCACTACTCATAATTCTAGGATCGGTCATTGCAGCTACGTGGAATCTTATATTGCTTTCTGCAAGGGCTTTTACTGCGGAAAACTGTAGGTTTAACGCGGTACCTTGAGCTCCAGTTCTAAATTCGAATCCTTCAGGGGTACCTCCTTTAATTGAAACTCTAACATATAGTTTAGAAAACTTCTTTAACTCACTAATTAACTGGGGGTTTAAGCCTAAAACTATTCCGTTAGTTTCAAGTATGAACAGGTCGAAATATGGTGATTCCTCTATAAGCTTCAAAACCCTTAGTAGGTGATTCCAGCAAATCGTTGGTTCACCGCATGAAAGCCTAGCTTTCCTAATACCGCTTCTCCTTGCAAGCTTAGCCATTTCGTTAACGGCTTCTTCTGGACTATAGTATTTACCGTAGAATTCGGGGAAATCTCTTGAAATAGGGGACCAGCAGAAAAAGCATCTTAAATTGCATCCAACAATACATCCGGTAACGATTCCCCTATAAACTCCTGCAACATAGAAGCTCGTATACTTTCTCTCTTCAATACCTCCAACTTTCCTACACACAATTTTCCTTGTAAGCTCGGTTACTTCAACAACATCGTAGGGTTTCCAATTGGGTGTTATGAAGCGTGGATACTTCAATATGTAACATCAGCCTTTAACTTTATGCTCTAGCTAATTTAGAAAGTAAGCTACTACTTAAGCTCCGTTTAACATTCAAGCATTAAAACAGGTACTTTTTTAAACTCTGGGGAGTTCAACATTAACCCATGTTCCATCTAGTTTAAGTTTGAACTTGTTTATTATTTCTCTACCTACGAGGACTTCATCGGATAGGTATTCGGGTTCGACCGGAACGTAAACGTTGACTTCCCCTAATGGGATGTTGTGGTTTAGTTTGGGATGTGCTAGACTTGCTTTTGCTTTGAAAATTTCGCAAACAACAGGTTCATATAGGGGGTTTTCTATGCGCTTAGTTTTAACCGGTTTTAACCCTTCCAGTATCTGTACTACTTGGATGTTAGGGTATATTCCTCCGTCAAATCCTGTATCTAGGATTGCTGGTCCCCTAGCTCTGCCGCGTTCGGTTTCTATGGCAAGGTATATTATGGGTATGTCAGGTATTTTCTCTCCATCTTCATCTAGTCCATCCTGCTCATACCTGTATCTAAAACTTCTCAATAACCCATTCCCCCCTAATCTTCCTCCCAACCCTTCTGGGGGATCTTAACCTAATACCCCCGGTAGCTCTAAGCTTCCATAGAACAGTAGGGTATCCCTTAGCTTCCTCAGCTACTACACCGTATTTTCTCAGGTATGCTTTAACAGCATACACTATGACCTTGCTTCTGGAGAGACCCTCAGCCCTAGCATACATGTCTAGTTTCTTTAAAAGCTCCTCAGGTATGCTAACGCTTATTTTCCTAACACCCATGATACCACCAGGTAGTAAGAGGTGGTAAAATTATTTAAATGTTAACTCAAAGTTTACTTAGCCTGTGAGAGCTGGGTTTGATAGTTTCTTCCATGCTAGTATATGCTAAGGCGATATGGATGAGTTATGCATAAGTATTTGTCTTGCACCAACTTTACTTCATGATAGTGTGTTGGCGTTTAAGCGGTAAAAGCAAGTTGCGGTGAGCTGATGAGCGGCTTAAGCGAGTATCATGGGTGTAGGAATGTTGTTGGCTTGGCTTTAATGAATGCTTTTAGAGGTGTTGTTGTTGGAGGGTACATGGCGCTTTACGGGCTATACTTAGCCTATTTAGGTTTTGATATGGGCACTATCGGTTTAGCTTCAACTATTGCTAGCTTAGTTGGTGCTGTTTCATCTCCTCTTATAGGGTATTTTGTTAAAAAATGGGGGTCTAAGCTCGGTATTGTTTTAAGCATGTTGGCCTTAACTGTAGCATCGTTAATACTGACTTTGTCGAAAACATTGCCTCTACTGATAATATCCTATATTCTCTACATGATATCGTTTCTTACGGGCCAGATTGCTCGTTCAGTTTTCCTAGCACACAGTATAGGTGTTGGAGGCTTAGGGGTTGGTGTCGGAATTACAGGGGCTGTTTTCAGCATTACCCGTTGCATAGGACCTGCTACTGCAGGTTTCATAGCGTACAGTAGAGGGTTCAAATTTGCATTCCTATTCCTAACGGTATCTTCACTTATCGGACTTATAGTTTTCCAGGTTCTTACAACGCAGCCGCTTGAGGAAGTTAGGAGGGAAAAGCAAGAGTATGTAAGTCTCATTGATGCTTATCGTCAAGTATTCAAACCTAACCCATCACTTATCTTCGTATATACTGTATCGGTGCTTGACAGGTTCGGATGGAGCTTATGGTTTCCCCTATTGAGCGCACATATGTACAATTACGGTTACAATGAAGCTATCGTGGGGTTATTAGGTACAATTCAGTCAATTGCTCAAGCATCTACTCTTCCATTTCTAGGCAGGTTAACGGATAGGTTAGGGTCCACTAATATATTGATGATATCGGAAATCTTAGGTGCTTTATCTACACTGTTTTTACTTAACCCTACACCACGGCTTAGAGCCTTAGTAGCCTATGTTCTCATAGGGTTAAGCGTTGCAGCATGGGTACCTTCCTTCAGTAAACTTGTAGCTCTCGCAGCAAACAAAAACAGGTTGAGTGAAGCATATGCTTCAGTAAACACTATTCGAATAATTCCCTCAATACCAGCACCATTAATAGGAGGAATACTTTACGATGCAATAAGCCCGATAGTACCCTACGGCTTATCAGCAGTAATTCTAACAATAGCGGCGATAATTCTCGCAAAAAAGTCTAAAGTATCAAAACCTCTGAAATAAAACGGAGAAAAATACTTACTCAATAATGTGATTACAAAGTTTGCTAAGAACCATACGAATATTGAAACTGTTTTAAACACGCTTGCTTATGCTCCCTCAGGAGAAATTATCAGCTTTGAAATTTCGGTTTTAGGAAAACCATACTCTACCTCTTTTTAAGTCTAATATTAAGCCTAATTCTTCAATACACTTATCTGAAACAATGACCTCCTCTTCCCCTGGAGTAATAAGTGCTTTCGCTATAACCCTTCTGGTTTCATTATTTAAACTGACCTCTACTGTAACATTGTTTCCGAAGTAAGCTGTTCCCTTAGTGAAGCCTGGGCCTTCGAACTCTACTGGCGAAAGAACATTTAAACCTAGTTTTTCAGCTAACCTTATAGGTAAGGAAACAACCGGTTCATCAGTTTCAAACCCTGTATTTAAGAGTGCGTTTTCTTTAACACATTTGTTATTATAGCATATTTTCGCTTTAACCCTTAATCCCATAAGCTATCACTTCTTGATCTTCATTTTCTTCCATTTTATCGGTGCTTTATGCTTCCTTTTTCTCTCAACCTCTACTTCCTCTATTTTCCTAAGTATTCTCGGAATTTTCTTTTCCGAAACCACCTTATCCCCTCTAAAATATAGTTTGATGCCTCCGAAAGATAGAGTTGCTGGTTAATTTTCAAAACAATGCGAATCTATGTTGGCGCGTTTCTAACAGTGAACTTCCTGGTGCAATCGTAGAGTTAAGTGTTCGCCTATATTTTCATTTGTGCTTTTTGGCTTCAAAGGACTTGGGATTAACTCTTTGTTTTTAGATGTTTAGTTTTTGCTTTAGCTATTGATGCTAGATTCCACTTTCTCTCTTTTACGTAAACGTATCCTTCGGTTTCACCTACTTTCCTAACGAGTTCCTCTATTGTTTTTTCCAAGCCTATTCTATCGTAGAGGATCTTGTATCCTAATGCTAATCCTGAAAGGAAGCTTCCTGGCTCAAGGTTTTCCCTAAAGGTTTCAGGGTCGAAAACATGGATGTCCGCGGGTTTCCTAATGGTTCTTCTAAGCTCTACTGAAGCTTCAACTTCCAACTCCACTTTTTCCCTCGCGTTTTCTAGCTTATCTACGATAACTACTAAGTCTATGTCGTGGGCTTTCATTGGGCTGTAAACGTAGCTTCCAAAAACAATTATGCCTAAAACCTTCCTACCTTTCCCTTCAAAGAAGCTTCTAAGCTTAGATAACACTGTTTCTTCTAAGGAAATCCCTTACCACCTCGAGAGCTTTCTTAGCTAGTTTAACACCTTTCTCAGCTATTTCCTTAGAAACTATGTCGCTTGGGCCATAAACTTCTCCTTTGAGTAGGAAAGGATACCTAGCTCTAGTGTAATACTCTGTTAAATACTCTAAAGCCTCAACAATAACATCATATTCTCTCCTCCATTCATTGGAAAATGCCTCGCTAAATATCCCTATAAGCTCTGGCCCATGGTTATAAACAACTTTCCTTCTTACTTCAAGCATTGCCTTAACTCCTTTCTCAACAGACTGTTGAGCATAGAAAACAGCTTGGGGATAGTCATCTAAGTTAAGTGCTCTAACAGCTCTTTCCAAATCCTTCTCAGACTCCCCAAAATACTTCCTAGCAAACTTAATGAACAACGACATATCCTATCAGAAACCAACTTAGAACCCAAAACTAAATATATCTTACCACGAAAAACATTCACCTCTTATGCTTGCTTACTACGGGTTAGAGTTATTTCGGTTTAGATTACTAATGTTTTCTTAGAGGAGGAAGCTCTAGGTTTCCTCGGGCACCGGGTGGTTTTGTGGAGGGGTTTGGTGCTGCTGTTTACATGTTTAGGGTTGCTCCTAATTCTTTTTTCAGAGTTTTTAAGGGGCTTTGGTTCCCCCTTTGCTTCTCTCTTTTCTGCATTGCTTTAATACTTCTCCTTGGGGGTTATGTTTCAGCTGTTATTGTTGAGGCTATGTTCGTTGTTGCTGGATTTGTTTTTGTTAAGGCCCATGTTCCTCGGTATTATGTTTTAACTACGAGAGGTATTGTTGTTAAGCGTTTAATGGGTGATGTTTTTATTCCTTACGGTGAGGTTTTGAAGATTTGGAAAGCTAGTGTTGAAGAGGTTTTTAGGGATTTTAGAGTTGAAAGCTGGTTTCTAACGCATGCTGCACTATGGGTTTTTAAGCAACTAATGTCTTCTAAAATGAGCTATGGCGAGGAGAGAGTTTATTTTTACGCAACAGACCTTGAAAGAACAGTTATTATAGAGTGTTGTGGGAGGAGAAAATACTATATAAGTCCTGAGGAGCCGAAGGAGTTCCTTAAAGTAATAAGTGTTTTTCTAGGAGAAAAAGCTTTGATAAGCAAAAGTTAGTAGCTAGTTTGTAGCCTATATTTGATTGAACCATAGCTATATAGGTGTTTGAGAAGATAGCTTAGTGTGAGGGAGCGTCTAAGTGAAACATCAATTAGCGGTTAAGAGGAGAATAGGTGTTTTCCGCAGGGTAAGAAGGCTTGGTATTTACAAGAAGGTTGATTAGGTATGGGTGTTAGGGTAAAGATTAGATTATGTGTTAGAAACCAATGCGCCATATTGAAGGCCCTAGTGAATTCAGGGTATGAAACAGAAGAACCAGAACTAGCTATTCCACAGAGTATAGCTGAAAAATTGGGGATATGGCCTCCCCGAAAATTCGTACTTGAAGAAGCATATACTGCTGGAGGTTTAGCACCAGTATACGTGATCGATGAAGACGCTAGAGTAAGCTTGGTGCTAAACAGCAATTATGTTGAAAACGTTAAAGTCAAACTCATAATAAACCCCTACCTAGACGAACCCATCATAAGCGACCACTTAATCGATGCTCTCGGAATAGTTGTTATAAGCTTTGGAAAAGGACTATGGAAACATAGAGGCGACCCAGAAAACATTGTAAGGAAAAGTGCATAGTTAATTGCGACTACAAATACGCTAAAGTCTGCATTCGAAACCTCATTAGCCTTCTCAAAAACGTTAATTCTTAAACTCTAAGTGTTCGAAAACCTAGTCTTATTTAGTATTACAAAACATTCTATCTAAATGTGTGAGAAAGTATGAAAGGGAAAATAGTTGCTATAGCGTTCATCATAGCATTAATAGCTACAGCATTAGCAATAAACTCCGCTAGGAACATTTCGAGAGAAGAGGAGACTTTAATTCTAGAGTTTAGTGTTGATTCCGGAAAGGGGAAGGTGTTTTTCGAAAACATAGGAACAATAAACATGGAGTTTCAAGGGAACATAAGGCTTAGAGCGGAAGTTGTTAGTGTAGAGGGTTTAGATAGAATAGTTCTAAACGGAAAAGCGATTCTGGAAGCGGATGAGGCGGAATATGAAATTCTTATGCCATGTATTTACACTTTAAACGTCGAATGCTATAGGATACTAATGGTTATTCCGGGATGGGACCAACCACTAAGAATTAAGCCTGGAAAGTACAGTTTATCGGTTATGCTAGCATGGTCTAATGCTGAAGGAAAAGGAAAGGTTAAGCTTAAAGTAGAACCTGAAATAACGTATGCTTCCATAGAAACTATTGGAGCGAGACCGGAAAGCACTAAGGGATGGAGTATTGCTGAATGGTCTACGAAAAGCTACTCAATGCTAACATCTAAGCCTGAAATAATAGGAGACAAATGCGTATTCAAAGTTTGGATATGGTTCTTCAACAGAAACATAGAGGAAACGCTTTTAGAAGTAACAGATATCGAAGGGAAACAGTTCATTGTAGAATATGTTAAGCTCCTAGAGAAAGGAATGTACAGGGAAGTACTACTAGAGATAAGTGTCCCCAAAGGAAACACATACATTATCAAAACCCATGCTGGAAAAACGGTTCTACAGCAGAAAATCAAATGCTAAAATAAGAAATATAATGTTCTTACTCCCTTAATTTTCTAATTTAAGCTCAAAGTAAGTTTTATTAGATAGTCAATAGAAGTTAGGATGTTAGAAAGGGGAAGGAAAAATATGGTTAATAGGGTTCTTACTAAGGAGGAGAAAGAGAAAATACTGGAAACATTAAAGGAAGATAGAGAATTCAGATATGTGCTCATGGGGTTTCTAGGATTCAAAGAACTACTTGAGAGATTTGCTAAACTAGAGGAAAGACAGCAAAAACTAGAAGAAAGATTTGCTCAGCTTGAAGAAAGGTTCGCTAAACTCGAAGAGAGACAGCAAAAATTGGAGGAAAGACAGCAGGCGCTAGAGGAAAGGTTCGTTAGAGTTGAGGAGGAAATTAGGGATTTGCGTAGGGTTCTTTCAGTTATTGCTCATAGATTTGATGTTTTAAGTGAAGCAGGGTTTAGGGAAGCTATGAAGTACGTTGTTGAAGAAGTTCTTGGAACAGCTAAGATTGAACAATGGATTTATAGGGATAATGAAGGTTTTGTTTATGGCTATCCTTCAGTAGTTGAAGTTGATATCGTAGTTCGCGATAGAGAACATGTTTTAGTTGAAGTTAAATCTAGGGTTTCTAAGGGCAATGTAGCTGAGCTTTACAGGATAATGAAGCTTTACGAAAAAGTTAAAGGCGTTAAGCCTAAAGCAGTAATTATAGGCGGTTTTATTGATCCTGAAGCATACGAAGCAGCAGCTAAGCTAAATGTTGAAATAAAACTGGTTATTAAGGAGAAAAAGCTTCCATAAACCTCTTATTCACTAGTTTCAGTTTTCATACTAAAACACACTAAAGCTTTGGCTCTATGGTTTTTGCTGTTCGAAATCGACGATTATTTTTAGTGTTAATGATGAATCGATACCCTTGTAGCCTTCGTAATTTTTAGCTTTAATAAGCTTTAGCATGGGGTTTTCCGGGTATTTATGTTTCCATGTTTCTAGAAGCTTTGAAGCGTAGATGCTCATTGGGCAGCAAAAGCTTCCTCCAAAGTAAACAACAGCTTTAACAACATTGGCTAAGAACCTTTTACCGTCGGTTTTCTCCTTAGGCTTAAGTATGAGTTTGGACCCTTCTATTTCGAAATCCAATGTTACTTCTGAAATAGAGTATTTAACGATTGAAACCTCTGTTCCAGCATCTCCAAACTCTTTAGCTACTTCCCTAGGCATTTTCGAAAGAACACTTTCAAGAACGTTTCTAATTTCCTCTGGAGCATCTATGAGCCAAAATACTTTATCTTCGAAAGGCTCAATGAAGTATGCAACATAGTTTCCCTTAACTACATGTTCCCTTAAAACCCTAGATTCAACGATGAATCCTTTATCAGGAACCTTAGGAATAATGAACAGCTTAGATTCTGCTAACACAACCATGGAGTCTACATTATCATCTACTTTCGAAACAGCATCTCTAATAAACGATGTTTCCCTATTTTCCGAAAGCATCTAAACCAACCTATATGTGGGAATGTGTTTCAAAAACTATTTCCCCTAGGTAGTAAAAATATTTAAACATTGTTTAAACTCATTAGTATCAACAATGGAAGAAGCGGTGAATTCTCCGTAAGGAAAATTATTATGTGAGATTACTCTTAAACGTAAGTAAGTATTTTAAGTGATTAACATGACCATCATAGTTGATGTTGAAAGGAAAGGAAGTAGGGAATTAAGTGGAGGTTTCAGGGTTTCGGGTAGGAAAGTAAACTTATGGGTTAGAATATATGATACGGAATTCGGGAGAAGAGTAAGAATAACAATGTCATATCATGATGGGGTAAGATGGGTTAATACACCACCAATATGGCTCAATAAGGACTTATGTGTAGAAGTTTCTGAAAGACTAAGAAAAATATCTGAAAAACTAACATAATCTTTTCCTTCCACATTGTTTTCAGAAATTAAGTGTTGATGAAAAATTAGCTTTTAACTACTTCGTTTAATATTTCCTCCCATTTAACATCTTTCTCTATTACATCAAGTATGTCTTTATCCCTTACTTTTAGAGATTCGGGTGTTACCATTCCCTGCACTACCCTAAGTTTCTCAACTGTCGTGTATGTGTCGTAAGGTACTAGCAGTATTGGGACTTTAGCTTCCCTAGCCCTTATGAGCACCCCTATTGCTGGATATAGGTTTCCGGTTAAAATTACTACGCTAGGTTTAGTTTCTATTGCTTGAATTATCAAGTCTGTTCTATCACCACCAGTAACTATTGCAGCGTTAGTTGCTCTCCTAAACCATTTTATAGCGGCTTCAGGGCTCATAGCGCCTATTAGGATGTCTTCAACAAAATTGTTAAGGTATTCTTCGCCCTCTAAAACTTCGGCACCTAGGGATTCAGCAATATCTCTAACAGTAGGTGCTATTAGCCTAGGTTTTTCACTAACTAGCCCAAGAACTTTAACACCTAACTTCTCAATTGAAGGAGCTATGAACCCCTTTACCCTTTCAATGTAAGGTAACGGTATGGTGTTTAAAATTACTCCGTGAAGTTCTACACCATGCTTCTCCAAGAAGCACTTATACAAAGCTACTTTATCAACTAAAACATCAATTGAGTCTTCGGTTTTACAGCTAACAATCAAAATAACTTTGGAACCAAACATTTTAGCTAATTCAGGAACGCTGCATCCAATGATGGATAAAACTTCAGGATATATGTGGCTTTCAATAACTACAACATCATTCCCTTCGCTTAATAGTTGAAAACTTTGCTCAATTTTCTTCTTAACATCATCTGGTTTATGTTTTAGTTCAAGGTATCTTTCAGACAACACCACAGGTGAAATAATGTCTAAAGGTTCCTTAAGATTCAAGGCCTCCTTTAAAGCAATAACGTCCGTGTCAGCAAATTTTCCTGTAGGCATTTTCCTTCTAGCAATAGAAACAGGTTTAAAATACGATGTTTTCAATCCTTCACTTCTAAATTTCCTTATTAACCCGTAGGTGATTAGTGTTTTACCGCAACAACCAACCCCGGTTATATATATTGACTTAACCATTTACCTTTCACCTTAAGAAATTACTACCTTAACATCTAAGGCTATACAGCCTTCTCCTTCCTCATATACGAATAGAGGATTAATATCCATTTCCACTATCTCGGGTATTTCTTGAACTAGCTGGTTCAATCTTAATAACACATTAATTACAGATGCTATGTCAGCAGGTGATTCTCCTCTAACACCTTTAAGTAGAGCGTATGCTTTAGTTTCTCTAACCATATCTTTAGCTTCAGCTAGCGTTATTGGAGTTAATCTAAAAGATACATCTTTAAGTATGTTCGCGTAAATACCTCCGGAACCGAACATTATTAAGTGTCCGAAAGTTGGATCCTTAGTTACCCCAACAATAACCTCTCTACCTTTTGGAACCATTTTCTGAACAGTAATACCGTAAAGTGTTGCTCTAGGAGCATACCTACGAACCCTACTTAGTATTGTTCTAAAAGCCTCCCTAACTTCATTATCAGAGTTTATGTTTAAAATAACACCTCCAATATCTGTTTTATGAAGTATTTGTGGAGAAGCAACTTTCAACACAACAGGGTAGCCCATTTTACTTGCTGCTTCAACTGCTTCATCCTCCGATTTCACTAAAACAGTAATTGGGGTCGGTATTCCGTAGGCTCTAACAAGCTCTTTAGCTTCAACTTCTAGCAGTACCTTTCTACCTTCACTCTTTACCTTATCTATTATTCTCCTAGCTCTTTCAAAATCAACATCGTAAAACTTAACCTCCTTCTCAATGATTTTCTCAAAGAATTCGAGGTATTCTCTATATGTACATAGCCCGCTCATAGCTACTACTGCTCTCTCAGGTAGGTCGAAACATGGAATACCGTGTTCGATAAGTATGTTCGCAGCTTCCTGTACAATGTCGCCGCCAATAAATGCTGCAACAATGGGTTTATCAGGGTATTTGCGGTGCATTTTAACTATTGCTTTAGCTGTTTCAACAGGTTCTGTTATTGCTTGAGGGGTCAGTATAACTATTAATCCATCAACGTTTTCATCGCTTAACACAGTATCTATTGCAAACTCATACCTATTGGCTCTAGCGTCACCTAAAACATCAACTGGATTATATATTGCGGCTGCTGGGGGAAGCTTCGATCTTAACTTACTTATGGTGTCCATGTTGAAGCTAGCTAAGCGTAACCCGTACTTTACGCTTAAATCGGTGGTTAATATTCCAGGTCCTCCAGCATTAGTTATTATAGCTATTCTATTACCTGCCGGTATTGGCTGGTTGCTGAATGCCATAGCGTAGTCGAATAGTTCACTTAAAGTGTTAGCAGCTAAAACACCTGATTTCTTAAAAGCAACTCTGTATGATGTGAAGCTACCGGCCATGGCGCCTGTATGGCTCATTGCTGCTTTAGCTCCAGCTTCAGTTATGCCACCCTTTATTACTACTATTGGCTTTACTTTCGATACTTCCCTAGCTACCTCTATGAACCTCCTGCCTTTCTCAATGGATTCAACGTAGAGTAGAATTACCTTAGTATTTTTATCCTGACCTATTGCTTGAATGAAATCTATCTCGTCTAAGTCAGCTTTGTTTCCTAAGCTAACTATTTTGGAAAATCCAAGACCTCTCCTAATGGACCAATCCAGGATAGCTGTTATTAGAGCTCCGCTTTGGGAAATAAACGCAATTCTTCCCTTCTTAGGCATTACGGCAGCGAATGTTGCGTTTAAAGGTGTAAACGTGTCTATGAAGCCGAGGCAGTTTGGACCTAAAATTCTCATACCATACTTTCTACCAATATTGATTAGCTCCTTTTCCCTATCTACGCCTTCACCTCCTATTTCCTTGAAACCAGCCGATATTACAACTAAGTATTTAACGCCTTTTTCACCACATTCCTTAGCAACATCTAAAACTATTTGTGCTGGAACAGTTATTACAGCTAAATCAACATCATCGGGTATGTCAAGTACGGACTTGTAACATTTTAAAACAAGAATTTCATCAGCCTTAGGGTTTACAGGGTAAACCCTACCCTTATACCCGCTTTCAACAATATTTCTAAGAACAGTATGCCCTACTTTAGCAGGGTTTCTTGAAGCACCAATAACAGCTAAACTCTTCGGACTAAACAGGTCACTGACCATAGCACTCATCTCCTTTAACCACTACATCACTAGGCAGATATAACGTTTATTTTCAGAACTCAAACACTAAATAAATAGTTAATAAAACGCATATAGACCTTAATACGGCATTGTAAATAACCATGTATATTGTAGTGTTAAATAAAAATAAATTAGGATTGCTTACGTTCTTATTTTTAACTGAAGCTATGATGGTTGTAGCTTAGCTAAAAAGCCCATCACTTTTATCCGAAATGGGAAACGGTGGCGTTGGAAGGAGGAGCTTTTTAGAATATTGCTAAGGTTTTACTATGAATTCACAGTGTGGATCTCCCTTAGCAATACATTTCGTTTCTATGGCGAACATTTTCTTATTGAAAAACTTGCTAAAGAGGCCTGCAAGATACCCTCTAACAAAGTGGCAGTTTGGCCTGTTCTTCTTACCTTTCACATGTATGCTTTCGAATAAATCATAAAATCTAAGAATTACTACGCATTCTTCAAGATCCATCCTCAATATTTCTGGAATACCCCATCCAAATGCTTGAAACGCCAATAAATCTTCTCTAATGAAATCCTCAGTTATTTTCTCACCTTTGTATTTTTCACCAACAGCTTCACCAAAGCTATAACCTATATGGTAAAATAAAGCTTCACCGCCAGAACCGTAAGTTTCCTTTATTTTCTCATAAACCCAGCTAAATTCGTCAGCAGTTAAAACTAATACCGCATATTTTCCCTGATCGAAAGTCGGTCTAGCGAACATGTCGATAATTTTCTCCCTAATTCTCTTAACCCTAAATTTAGCGTTGGAAACATTAGGGTTTCCTTTAAGTTCACCTACTAAATCTTCCAATGAACCCTTAATTGAAGAATAATCTATGAAGAAAACGGCATATTGTTTATCAACAGTAGATGTCATATTGAAAGCTAAAGGAAAAACATTGTATTTTACGAGAACTTGGGAAATAAACGATATGCACTTAGCTGAATCGGAAAATTTAGACTCCAAAGCTATTTCAGCGACAAACGGATTCTCTGTAAAGAACGTTCCCAGAATGTCCTTAGGATAGAGTTTAGAAGGCACTTATTTCCACCAGAAAATAAATCATTACTTCACCAATTGTTTTAGGATAATTAGAATATTTAAACCCCTACGCCAAACGTATAGTAAGGTGTTTAAATATGCCAAATATGGAAAGGAAACCTGACAACTCCGGTAGCTTGTTTACCGGAAGAAACATTTACGGATTACTAGTAGAAACAAGCCGTGGAATAGATGCTGTAGCTGAGGTTCTCAAGGCGCTTTCGAAATTCAATTTAACATTAGTTCATATGACAACGTATGAGCCGGTAGGTAGGGGTAGTAAAGGCTCTTTCTCTTTCTTTCTTGACTTCAGCGAATCAAAAATATCGCCTTCTGAAGTCAAAAGGGTTTTAGAAGAAAAAGTTCCTGGAATAACGGTTAATATTATAGAGCCTATTTCATCCGGAATAACTTTAGACACCTCCCGTTTTCCACAAGTATTTCTTGGCAAAAGAGCAGTTATTTTCGATGAGAAAACACTTAAGGCATTGTTTATCAGGATTAGGGAAAAATATGGTACTAGCGGAGAAGTGTTTCTATTCCACGAAGGGTACGTTGTTGGTGAATATCTCTACGATAAATCGCGTGAAATGTGCTTGAAAAAATGCGATATATGGGATGTTCTTAGAGCAATACTTTTTGCCTCAGGAATAGCTGAAGATTTAAGTGTAAGCATAAACGATGACGAAATAGTGGTTAAAGTATGGAATAATATTGAATGTTGGCTTGGTAGGGAAAAGAATACGAATAAGCCATTTAGCCACTGGTTAAGAGGTATACTAGCAGGTTTCAGTTCAAAACACTTCGATACTAGGGTTAGGGTTGTTGAAACAAAATGTATAGCTAAGGGAGACCCATATTGCGAATTCGTAATAGTCTAGGCAGTAACTAACTCTAACGCCTTAGCCACCCTAACCCCAGCGCTACTACGAAATATTTTTATACCGAATTCCTCAGCAAGCTGCTTTAAACCCTCACCTATTTCGGGAACAATTACTGCTTCAACTCCTTCATCCCTAAGCATTTTTAAAACAAGAGGGCCAACACCGTACTTTAGCCCGAAATATGGGTTTTCAACGACCTTGATTACTTCTGCTTTTCCATTCACTTTTACTAATGTGAAAAATTTTGATCTAGCGAAAACATCGCTTAAAACATCATCTAGTCCTTTATGATCTCTTGTGGGTATAGCTAAAATCAGAGCAACTGCACCTCCTACAGTCAAATATTTAACGTTAAGTTGTTCTTAAACTGTTCTGAAAATCTAGTAGAGAGAGCTAAGTAATTTTGAATTAAGCTGGAAAGGTTACGTAAACCTTAACTAACGGCGAGGGTGAAGCAAAATATTAAGAGGCTAGATATGTATGGCGTATTCAAGCATGTTCGATAAGGTTTTCGAAACTTACATTAAAAACATAGGTAAACTCATTATCCCCCCAATAGCTTTACTCATAGCTGAGATTGTTTTGGGAGTTATTGTTTTCATCGTTGTTTTTGCATCAGCACCGCTAATGTTCTATAATGTTTTTGCTTTAGGGATAACTGCTATTGTAGCTACACTAGTAACATCGCTTATCATAGCTTTTGTTTTTGCAGGAGTAATTATAGCATTAATCGAAATTTCAATGTCAATTCGGAATGGAGTGTTTAGAAATCCTTTAGCTACGCTTATGGAAGCATTTAGGAAACCGTATTATCCGCAAGTCGTTTTAGCTTCAATAATTGTAGCAGCGCTTGTGTGGCTAATGGGTTCAGCACATAATCTCCTAGGATTCTTGGCTACTGGAGTACTTTACCCAATACTTGTAATTACGGTAGCATACATTATGGAGGGTGCGTCTTTAAGTAATGCTGCAAGTAAGGCTATTAATAAATTACTAAACCTTTTAAACGTCGATGTAGCCGCCTTAGCAATAATTTTCGTAATAGGCTTAGTTTCGAAAGTAGTTATCTTAGACATATTTGCATTACCCTTACTAACACTTTACCTAACCTACATTCTTAAGAAGGGAGCTTAAAATTGAACATTATTGGGGCATTATCTAGAAAGCCGTTCTCCATTGTAGGACATAGGGGGGCTAAGGGTTTAGCTCCCGAAAACACCTTAAAAGCAATAGGTACTGCTCTTAAACTAGGTGTTGACGCGGTAGAAGTTGATGTTAGAACTACAAGTGATGGTAAACTCATCCTACTACATGATGAAGACTTCTGGAGAGTGGCCGGAGTTAAAGCTAAGCCTAAAGAAATGACATATGATGAAATAAGATATAAGATAAGGATTAATGGTGAGCATGTACCCACGCTTAAAGAGGCAATAGAGCTCATAAACGGGAGGGCTGGGTTACTTGTAGAAATTAAGGAGCCTGAAACCGTAGATAGAATAGTTGACGTTCTTAGAGAATATGGGTTTCCCAAATGGATAGCTCTAATAAGTTTCTATGAGGAAGCATTAGCAAAAGTTCTGAAAGAAAAAGTTGCTTTAGGACTTATTTACTCTAAACCTCCAGGTAAAATTGTTGAAGCTAAAAGGATAGGTGCTAAAATCGTTCTACCACATTTTAGGTTAGCAACTAAGAAAGCAGTTAATTTCGCACATAAACTAGGGCTTAAAGTAGTCGCTTGGACTGTAAATGACATTTCAACATTAGCTAAAACCTTAGAAAACGGCGTTGATGCTGTAGCAACAGATTATCCAAATCTCGCATTAGATTTTAGAGCAAGTAAAGTAAGCTTGGGAAAACCGGATAGGTTTGTGTAGGAATACTTCATATAGCTTACGGTATTGTTTTGAAGAGAAGGAGGGATATAAGAGAGGTATGGAATTAATTGAGAAGGGGTTAAGGAAGGTTAGAGAATCAAAATTTCATAACAAATGGGCTTCCATAGTGCTTGATGCTTTAGGTGAAAAAGTCAAGTAATGTTTTAGCCTTACGTTTAACTCTTCCCTCAAATCGCTTCTTCACTTCAACAATTTCTCTAGGAGGCTTAGGCGTTTTTCCCTCAAGTATTTCTGCAATGAAAACATCTCTTACCGGTTCATAAACTAGTTTGTAAAATTTCTGGGGATCTTCAAGTATTTCTTTTGGAAATTGCTTTACGTACTCTACTGCTTTCTTCCATGCCTCCTTAGGGTTCATTATTTTAGCTATTCTCCAAGTAACTTCCCTATCAAAATCTGTCGGTTTCTGTTCAACACCACCTATCATGTAGTACCCTGACTTATCAACTTCAACACATTCACCTAAAACCTCAATAAAACCTTCGGGGCACTTGGTTTTTCCCGTACTTCGTGTTTTCAGTTTTCTAAGTGTTTCCTCTATTTTAATCGTGCTTGGAAACCTCCTTCTTGGACCATGATATTTAGCCCAAGCGTAAAATATTGCTCTGTTTAATCCGAAACTTTTAGCTTTATCTTGGTCCCCATGGAGGACATAATGTCTTGCTGCTTGAAGCAACGCCATAACCTGGAATCTTCCTATTCCAGCTAACTTAACTTTCTCTTTATTCAACACAAACACCTGTTTTTCGTAAATATATTGCAGTAGCGAAGTATGCTTTAAACTATTTCTCCTCTAAAACTCTTTCTTCACTAATGTATGGTGCAAGAACATCTGTTGAACTTAGGAAAACAAGTGTTGCTATGAAAACAATTACGGGTAAAGCTATAATGTGGTATCCTAAGTGCTCAACTATTAACGTAAGAATTCTGGAGTCAATTATTGCTAATGTTGCCATAGGGATTAACATTAGAAATGTTACGTAAACTCCTCCTGTAGCTAAAGCCGCAAATACAGGTTTTAAATGAAACTTTTTAACTAAATAGTCTTCTAAAGAACCGAAAATAGCACCTATTATTAGCATTTGAATAATGTAGAGTATTGGGGAAAGCATTATAGCGTAATTAATTATCGGTTTCACATATTCTATGGTTTCGGGAGGCGCACCTTCCAAAACTATTAAATCATATGTTAACTTAATTATGGTTTCCCTACTAAAATAGACTATTAATCCAGAAGCCAAGCCCGATATTACGCCTGAAACTAAGCCGTAAACGACGTATTTGCTTTCAACCATTCAAACCTATCCTCTTTATAGTTTAAATTGAAATAGCTAATATAGTATTGTGTCTTAAGCTATTTTAGAGGTTTTAGTAGTTGAGTTTAAGCATATTGTTGATAATACCGCTGGCTTTAGCTATACTCCCTAGCTTGTTAATCTTAGTTTTCATATCTAAAGTGAAAACTAAACTTCTTCTTACAGCAATAATGGGTGGTGGTGGATGGTTTATAGCTTTAATTGCTAGAATGCCTGTATTAGCTCTTTTTTCAAGAGGTTTTCAAGGAAACTACGTTATAGTTACTGTAGCATCATCTATTTTAGCGGGTGTTTTCGAAGAACCTACAAGATATTTACTACTTAAACATGTTTTTAGAGGTAGGAGAAACTTAGACATTAACGCTTTAGTATCGTTTGGTTTAGGCTGGGGTTTAACGGAGGCCATAATAATATATGTTTTTCAAGCAGCATATATTGGATTTGCTCTCAATATTGACTGGGTTAAGCTTGTTCCAGGAGCTTTAGAGAGAAATATTGCAACATTATTCCATGTCGCCCTAACTTTCATTGCAGCTTACGTTATTATTAAGGGGTTAAAGCTTATTGTTATTCCAATAAGCTTACATGCTTTAGCGAATTTATATGCTACCTTTCTTCTACAGATAACTAAGAATCCATGGTTAATAGAGGGGTTTTTGGCTTTAGCTTTAATACCTACTTCAATAGCTTTAATCGTTTTTTCGCAGAAAACTATTGCTTCCTCCTAATTTTCTCCTTGATTTTTCCATAGAAGTCTTCTGAAGGAAATGCTTTACCGCATTTTGGACATATTAGTAGTGGTGGTCTTTCCCTACCCTCTTCTATAGGCTTAAACAGCGCTACATTAACTACTGCTTCGTAAAGCAAGAAGTAGTCTTTAGGTTCTCCTTCAAAACCGCAGTATGGACACCTAATTTTCATTGCCTACCCCTCTTCTTTTACTAGAAACCTATGAGTCTTGTTTTTGGAAGTTCTACTTCACCTAGGAAATGTTTTGCAATGCTTATGATCTTACCGTAAAGAGTTATTGCATCAGTATTTGAAGATGCATAGGCGGATTCATCATATATTTCAAAAAAGTATTCGTCGTTATCGTCTGTTTCGAGCCTTAAATAAACCATTTCAAGAAATTGGTTTTCATAAAGAAGCTTTCCATGGGCTAAACTAATGCTTCTCACCTTTTCATTTAATGCTTCCTCAAAATGCTTTCTAGCTTCGCTAATATCTAATTCGCTAATTTTCCTTCTTAACTCACCAATCTCTTTTCCGCTAAACTGAACTACACCATAGCATCGTTTTAAGTCGTCGAAAAAATATACGCTAAGCTTCAGATTTTAACACCAAGCTATATATTGTTTAGCGCTACAAATAGGTTTATATGGTTTGTAACCAGTTTTACTGAAACTTCACTTATAACCTAGAATGTATATTATAGTAGTAAGTGGGGAGAGAGAATGATATTCTTTAGGGGATCTAAAGAAATACATCCTCTAAGAACATTAGGGATAATGAAGGAGTACCCATCATTTAATGTAATAAGTTCGTCTTTTAAACATAATGAGAAAATACCTGTTCAGTACACATGCGATGGACCTGACATTTCACCTCATTTGAAATGGGAAGACCCACCTGAACCCGTAAAAGAACAAGCATTAATAATGTATGACCCTGATGCACCAATAGGAATATTTTATCACTGGCTTCTATATGGAATGAAACCTGACTTAAGAGAACTACCGGAGAACATACCTAAACAAGCAATGACAAATTATGGTGTACAAGGAGTTAACGATTTTGGTAGAGTAGGTTACGGTGGTCCATGCCCGCCTCCAGGTAGGCCTCATAGATATGTTTTCTTAATACTAGGTTTAAATAGGAAGCTTGATTTACCAGCAGGTCTTAGACCGAGACAACTTCTCAACGCCGTAAAAGACCATATAGTTGCCTATGGAGCAATAATAGGACTTTATGGTAGGTGAAATAGGGTTTTAAGGTAAGAGAAGGCTTTCCTTTAACAAATAATTTTTTCTCTACTAAGATAAATCATTGAATCCCTAACCAGTACGTGGTCACCCGTACTTTATCTATACGGGCTTCTTCCTTAACCTTCTCGTTTGGTTCCGTAGTCCATCAAGAGGCCACATCGAAGGGTGCTGTATTGCCCATACTTATAGTGAACTAAATAGATTCTCCCACTCCCGATAACTACTTTGCCGTCATTGAACAAACTCCAATTAATCTTCAAAACGCCTTCAACATCAAAGAATTTAGAAGTTCTCATAACTTCAAAACACTCAAAATACTTAAATAAATGAGTAGTTCCATGGTTGCTAAAACTTCACTAATAGCTATCATATGAGTAAGCGCGTTCTGGGTTGTTTTCTGCCTAAAATAGTTGCGAAAATACTAGTCATCCCTAGCTATTCGACTAGTGGGCTGGAGAGTGAGCACTAATACTTAGAGAGCAAGCTATTATACTGTTCGTTGGTTACTAGAACATGGTTTTCTGCAGTGGTGGGTGCAATAGATACTTTACTGGCCACGATGCTTCGGCGAACTGTTCTTGGTTTCGCTACTTCCCCCTATCGAAGTATATGTTTTTAGCTTTGGCTGAGAGGGGTATACCGTACACTATGTCTGCGTTAACTAGCCCTAGTTCCTGTGCAGCTACTCCAACGCTGAACATTATTCTGTTGTCGACGTTGTGTATCGATGCTATCTTAACAGCTGAGCCAAGCGCTATACCTAAGTTTACTAGAGAATTCGCTGTACCTGAGTCTATCTTCCACTTTTCTGGAGTCTTGAGCCCAAAGTCTACTATCTTACACCCAATAAGCACTACTGCATCACTTCCCCTAACATTGCCGGCATCACGCTTAAAGAATTCACCATACTTCTCAGCTAATTCCTCCATTTTACTAGCTAGTTTCTCCAGTTCCTCTCTTTCGCTAAGCACAACAGCTACTATATTGTCTATTCCACGCGCTTTTGGCGCAGTCTTAGCGGCTACAACCATGAGATAAGCTGCCTCTAATACCCCCCTCTTCAGAGAGTCATGCTCCGAGATCATGAGAAACAAGCCCCACATATAATTAGCGCTCTTTACTATACTATAGTACTGGCTCAAGCAATTATGTGTTTTGACGGTTGGTTTTTATTTTTGTTCTAGGTATTGCATGGATGCGCTGTTGTCTCAAGGTCGGCGGAGAACGCCCCTTCGATGAAAGATGAAGTCGGACCGATTGATGAGAGAAAAGATAAACCAATAACCAAGACATACAAAGAGGTAAACCTTATTTTTCCCATAGCCGATCTGTTATTACTACAAGGTTTTCCGAGCTTAACTGCTAAGTTGTTTTTAAACACTCTTGCGGAAGCAGGGAACGTTTCATAAAGTACATTATTCAATAATTTACACTCATTATGAAGTAACTACTTTTTCTCCTATTTTATTTGGGAAATACTTTTTAACTGAACGATACATTTTAACTAAGGTAACGTAAGAGGTTTAGTGTAGTCTTGAGGAAAGTACCTGAGCTTAAACCGACGCCTTTAATTAGAGTTAGGAATGTTGAGAGAATTTTCAGGGTAAGAGAGGTTTATCTAAAATACGAAGGTGTAAATCCTACTGGAACGCATAAGGACAGGTTAGCTAGGGAACATGTTCTCGAAGCCCTAAAGAAAGGTTACGATACTATAACTACTGCTACCTGCGGTAACTATGGTGTATCAATAGCTTATTTCGCTAAACAAGCTGAGCTAGACGCAGTAATATATTTGCCAAGAGGATACTACGGGACAAGGTTAAGGGATTTAGCTAGATATGGTGCTAGAATAGTTTGGGTTAGAGGAACATATGAGGACGCTGTTGTTAGAAGCAGGGTTGACGCTATAGCCCATAACTGGTATAATGCCAATCCTGGAGTGGAAAACAGGCCGATAAGCATTAGAGCGTATTCTAAAATAGCTTTCGAAATAATTGAGCAACTAGGCGATGAACCAACAACATTAGCTGTTCCTGTAGGTGATGGTACAACACTTACAGGGATATATCATGGACTACTAATGCTTAAAGAGCAAGGTAAAATAAAGAAGCTTCCGCAATTAATAGCTGTTTCAACAATACATGGAAACGCCATCATAGTTAGTTTTCAAAAGAAGCTAAGGAGAGTAACTAAGTTAGCTAAGGCTAGAGAAACAAAGTACAATGAGCCGTTGGTTGCTAGGGAATCATTTGATGGAGATACTGCGCTTAAAGCATTATGGGATACAAGAGGAAAAGCATTAGCTGTACCTGATTGGAAAATGGTTGAATACGCTAAACTCTTAAGTAGGAAAGAGAACTTAAGCGTACTTCCAGCTTCAGCTTCTGTCTTAGAAGCTCTAAATGAAATAGTAGAGTTAGGAAAACACGTTCTCTTAATAACTGCGAAAAGAGTCAGATAAAAAATAAAAGGTTATAATAGCACATAGCTAATGCGAAATAGCAAAACTCGCTAAGATTCAATAAGCGATTTTGTGGGAAAAATTTGTTGTCTAAAGTGAAACATGTTTTACTCTATCTTTTCAACTTTAACCGCGGTTCCATAAGCTAATATTTCTGCTGCTCCAGCAGTTATTGCTGAAGTAGAGAATCTAACGTTTAAAACAGCGTTTGCTCCAAGCTTTTTCGCTTCCTCTACCATTCTCCTTAAAGCTTCCTTTCTAGATTCCTTAAGTAACTCAGTGTATTCTTTAACTTCACCTCCAACAATGTTCCTTAGGGAGGCAAGAATATCCTTACCCAAATGTTTAGCTCTAACAACACTACCCGTAACGACACCTAGAACTTTAACTACCCTGTATCCTGGAATGTTCTCTGTTGTCGATAAAATAACTTCCTCGGACATTATAGGCTACCCCTCATGTAGAATTTTTACAGAAAACTCCTTATAGTTGTTATGGGTAATTGCTACAATAGTTGCTTATGGATAATATAGGAGAAAGTGTTGGAAAACATTACTGAGGCAAGGTTAACAATGCTTGAAGTTAAGGAGTTAACTGTAGCAGTTGAGAACCACATTATCGTGAAGAGGGCATCTCTGAGAGTAATTGAGAGAAAAATTAGCGTTCTAATGGGCCCTAATGCTTCAGGTAAGACAACACTACTTAAGGCCATAGTGGGTATACCGGGTTACGAAATAGTTTCTGGTAAAATATTTCTTAACGGAGAAGATATAACAAACGATCCACCATGGATTAGGGCACGTAAGGGCATATGTTTGGCTTTTCAAAGTTTACCTAAAATCCACGTTAAAATAGAGCATTTAGTTAAAGCTATTTCTGAAAAATATTCATCAGCTAACATTGTAGATTATGCTTCCGAAAAACTCCATCTAAAATATCTTTTCGAAAGAAGCTTGGGGCAGGGGTTAAGTGGTGGTGAGGAGAAGAGAACAGAGCTCCTTACAGTTGTTCTTCAAAAGCCTAGAATAGCACTACTTGATGAACCTGATAGCGGAGTAGATGTTGAAAGTATAAGGATAATAGCCGATGTAATAAACGATCTTGTCAAAGAAAACGTTGGAGTACTACTAGTAACACATCAAGGTTACATTCTAAAGTACTTAAGAAACCTTAATAAAGCATACATTATGGTTTCTGGGGAAATAGTTTACGAAGGAGATGTGGAAGAAGTTTACAATAAAGTACTAAACCTAGGATACAGTTACTTCAAAAGAGAATATGGGGGCAAGGAAGCATGGTAGAGGTTAATATGGAGGAGGTAGTTCGTAAAGCTCTGGAGAAAGCGTCTTCCCTAGGACTAGAAGTTCAAAGAGGAGGATCATTCCTACTCGACGAAACAGTTATTTTTAAGACGCTTTCGAATGAACTAAGAAAATATGATATTCTCTACTTAGATATTAGAGAAGCCTTAAGTAACTACAGAGATCTTGTAGAAGAGTATTCTAGAAAAATAGGGGTCAAGATATCTGAAAAAGTAAGTGGAGGTGTCTTACTTTACATTCCTGAAAACGTTAAGGTACGTGACCCGATATTTACATGTTTTGCGATTTCCAAACCCGGTTTTACTCAGAAAATAGCTAACCTTTACATTGTAGAGGATGGTGGAGAAGCTGTTGCTGCGAAAGGATGTTTAGCTTATGTTTGGGAGGGAGCGCATGTTGGATTAACGGGTGTGTACTTAGGTAAGGGTGCTAAGCTTGTTAGCGTTATGCTTCACAATTGGATGCCTAAAGTTGCTGTTTCCGCATACACTAAGGTTTTAGCCTTAAATGATGCAGAACTTTATGAGTACTACATAAACCTAACGTCCCTTTACAAAATAAGGTTTCTTGTCGATATTTTGCTGAAAGGTGAAGGGGCTAAAGCTAAATCAGATATGGTAATTATAGGTAAGGGAACATCAGATATGACCTATGAGGTAAACGCTAAACTTCTTGGTGAAAATTCCTCAGCCGAGCTTAGAAGTAGAATTTTAGGTAGAGAGAACTCTAAAGTTGTAGCGAAAGCCTCAATAACTGCTTCGGCTTCTGAAACGAGAGGGCATATAGAATGTCACGGTTTACTTTTGAGCAGAAACGCGAAAATAGCTACAATACCTAAACTACATAGTTCCATACCTGAAACAACATTAACACATGAAGCAAGTATCGGTAGAATTTCTAAGGATGCCCTAGACTATCTAATAGCTAAGGGATTTACCGAGGAAGAAGCAGTATCAATTATTGTTAGAGGATTCATAGAGATAGGCTTAGATAGAATACCAGCCAAACTGAGAGGGTTAATAGTTAAAACGATAAATGCCGTAGCTAAATCAAGTATGTGATTAGTTCTACTCTCTAGAACGTTAATGTTAATGTTCTAAACTCTAGATTAAATTAGTTGTTTTCCTATTTAGAAACATAGGTGATTTGAAGAAGTGAGTAGTGGAGTAAAAGCGTTGATTATAGTTTTAGCTCTAGCAATTGCTGCGTTAGCATTAGCTAGTTTATCCACGGAGATAACGCAGAAACCATTCGGGGAACAACAAGTACAAACAATAGGTGGGTTTGGGACTGTTGAAGCTCTCCCAACTACTAGAGAACAGCAGAGTTTCACGATGAATTTTTATGGGAATGCATTAGTTGTAACAGGGTTCGCTACCGTGTATGCGGAGCCCAATAGAGTATATTTGGAATTAGCTATTGAAACTGATGAACCATATAAGAATGCTACTGAAGCATATAGTGAAGTAATTCTCAAAGCTCAAAAAATCATTGATGAACTTAAGAAGGAGGAATGTGTAGTTTCAATTAAAACAGAATATGTTAACCTTCATCCGATTTTCGACTATGTTAGTGGGATGAGGATACTTAAAGGGTATACTGCTAGCTATTCTTTCCAAGTAGAAATAAGTGATCTAAGCAGAGCAGGTGAAATTGCTTCTAAAGCAGTAGCTTTAGGAGTAAATAGGTTGTACGGACTTTTCTTCGGATTATCCGAGGATAAAAGGAAGAGTATTGAGAAAGAAGCTATAGGGAAAGCTGTCGATGATGCTAAAGCTAAAGCAGAGAAGCTTGCAGAATCCTTAGGAGTAAAAATAACTGGTATTAGAGATGTTGTTTTAGGAACACCGACAACCACACCATATTACCCAGCGAAATATTATGGAGTACCTTTAGCAGCTGTAACAGAAGTACCATCGCCTATGCCCATCGAAACCGGAAAGGGCGTAGCTGTTTCAGTAACAGTAACTGTTGTTTACGAAATAAGTGAAGAGTAAAGTTGCGAAGTCCCTCATAATTTTTACATTTTTCTTATAACATATTCTATGCCTTTACCCTTCATGAGTGATGTACCTATTTTTTCGAGAATAATCTCTGATGTTTCAAGTAGTTTCCTTACCTTCCTATTCCAAGATAGAACTATTGGGAAGAAGCTCTTCCTATCAATCTTTCTCTTCAACTTAACCATTTCCCTAACATATACTTCAGTATCTCTAATGCCTAGACCTGTTAGTTTAGCTAGAATATTTGGGAAATCTGAATCACTAAATGTTTTACCAATTGTTTTTCTGAAAGCAACATCTAGTGCTGTGTAGAGTGCTTCGAAATCCGAGCTTGTAAGCTTAACTTTCCCAGAAATAACAACTCTTCTTATTGGAGTATCCACTAGAATATCTATTTCTTCAGGAGGTTTCTCGGCAACATCGTTAACATGAATTTTTGCTCCAACGATTTTACCCATTCTTCCTCTAATAAGGAATAAGGTTACGGCTAAAGCTAATGCTGCGAAGTATCCTACGGATAAAATGTATTTCTGAAGAATGGTATTTTCTATTGACAATATTTTCGAAGCTAATTTTGGAAACCACATTATAGGGTGAAGGTAAATCGCTATGGCATATAGTATTTTTTCAATGTCGAAAGTAGCTGCACCCAAATAGAAGAGCTCTTGGGGAGTAAGGGGTTTTACAGGGTACTTTGACGATTCGAAAAGAACGATTGTTTCTTTAGGGTTAGGTGCCAAGTCTTTAGCTAAAGCTAAAGCGTAATCTAAGTATTTAAGCTGTGGACTTAGTATCATGTTTCTATTTATGAAAATTGAGCTATCCCCTACAACATAAACTTCAACCTTGTCGTTTAGCCTATAGTATATGGCCACGTATTCTTCGCTAATATATCCTTTAACGTTTATTCCTAGAGGGTTAATCGGTATTATAGGTGAAGCATAGTCTAAGAATAGCTGATAAATTTCACCTTTTGGTGTTTCAAGCCCGACTAAAGGATAAGGATTATTGTTTGGACCGTAAATTGTTCTTTCATGATCTATTGCAACCCTATTTCCGAGAATCTTAAGTATGTCGTTGGAATAAGGTCCTTCATCAGCTATTATGAAAGATACATGCTCGGCTTCATTAATTATGTGAATTATGAAGTCTAAGTCTTTCTGGGTGTAAGGTTGTTCAGGAGAAACTATTATCACTAAAGCTTTAGTGTAGTTTTCGAGAGATACTCGAGACCAGCTAGTAACTGGGACGACATGGTATCCTAGCTTCTCTAGTTCTGAAGCGTAAACTGATGTACCGTTCCAATCACTGTTTAAAGGGGACGCTCCAGTAGCTAAACCCGGAAGTGTAGGTAAGGTTTCAAGCAATGCTATAAAGGCTATTACTATGAGCGAATACATGAAGTATTTTCTATTCAATCTAGCCTACCTTTCTCTCTTCCTTCTCCCTAAGAGCCATAGCTATAGCACTAAGTTTGAAAAGCTGTACCGAGAAAGCTAAGAATGTAAAGCCAATTAATGCTGATAGAGCCGATGTCGCAATATACGTTTTAGCCATAAAAGATATTGCTGACGCGAAAAACTGATAAGATAAAATAAGGCCTATAACACCTAAAGCTAAGTAAAGGTATTCTTTAACTTCAGCCCTTATCTTCATGGCACCACCCCTATTACCGTAGATATGAATCTAACTATTTCGATTAATTCAGAGTAAAATGCGAAGTATGTTTCGTAAGCGTAAGAGCCAATGGGTAAGCCTATGGGTTCTCCAATATTAATAAATATTGTTACGTAATTAAATCTTAACTCTAAATAAGCAAGAAAAGCTAAAGTTATAAGCATGAGCAAATAAACGGTTTTCCATGATGGCTCAATAGTTATGGTGAACATTATTTTATCAACGATCTTCCATGAAACATAGGATATCGCTAGAAACAGGAATATTGAGAAAACAGTTGAAGCTACAAAACTTGTAATAGGTAGGAAACCAAATAAATCCCTTAAAACACTAACTATTACAACATAAAATATTATCGCTGAGAAGCCGACAATAGTTGCTCTATAGGGGAGCCTTGCTTTACCATAAAATTCTTTAAGGTACAGCTCTTTCTCATGAGAAACAAAGGATTTAGCCCAACGCTTCTCTCTCATTGAAAGAAACACTAGTGTTTCGGAAATCTCTCTTAGAAGATAAACACCTAACCCTATTATAACTAGGAAAACAAGTATTTTACCCACTATTTCATGTGTTATGAAATACCAGAAAACAGTTACACCATAGCCAGCCTTTATCTGGTACGTTAAAGCATACTCTATAACATAGTAAAGTGTTAATCCAAAAATTAGCGGTAAAGCATATTTTGAAGCAGAAAACACTATGAATGGAATATAAGATAATAAGCCTTTCGTACGTGTCTTTCTAATTAACGGACCCTTACCGCCATATTTTGTTGCAGTGAAAGGTAGTGCTAACGTATCCATAATCAGATACGTTATGAATCCGACTACAAGTAATGCTAAATCAGAAAATCCGAAGGGAATTCGAAGCCAAAGCATTGAAACGACAAGTAACAGTATTGATGAGGAATAAGTTGTCGGCTTAGATGAACCGAGAGAAATAAGGCAATTTAATGCTAAAATGAAGCCTACTATGTAAAGTAATGCTCCAATGTAGTTCAGATTTAGTAAAAGAAGTCCGTATATGATGTTACTTAGCATTGGCGATAACGTAGGGAACAGTATAGTATAGGAATATATTAACGGTAAGACTGAAATAGGCTTCACAGCCTTAAGTATTATACCTAAGTCCATATGGTATCATCTCTTATGCTAAATTCTTTTCAAAACATTTAATTCTATTTTCTTAGCTAAATACTCAGCCTCTTCAGATTCTTTTTCACTTGCTTTTTCCCTTGAAAACCTGTCTTTTTCGTAGAGAAAGGTTAGTTTTTCAAAATCTCCTCTAATATCATTTATTCGCACTTTTTTCAGATACTCTCTATGAGTTTCATAGTTTAGTTTGGGAACGAGCTTTGAAAGAATACCTACAGCGTACCAGTAAGCCTCTATTACCCCGCTTATTCTTACCTTAGCTTTAATTTCGCGCTTAACACTATACACTATTTTTTCAACAACCTTTCTAGCTGAAACCTTTACGCCGAACTTTCTAAGGTACATTACTAAGAAGTATGTAAGGACCATTGCTCCGACGATCGCTCCAACATACATTAGCGTTGTCGTATTTGAAGCTAGAGAACTTAAAGCTATAGAAGGCATAGTTATTAATGGCGTTCTCAAGGAGCCAACATAGTTTTTAACGAAACTACTTAATCCGTCGCCTCCAAGAGCATGAGGCGATGTTACTGTTTGCTCCGGAAATATTGACGCCACATTTCTAAGGACGTTAAGGCTTTGATCTATATCTTCAAGAGTTTCAGGAGCTATCTGCTTTTTAGAGGACAGCATTTCAAGAGAGCTAAGTACTCTCTCAATATCGTTTAATGAAGCATCTCCGGATTTTAGAGCATAGGAGAGATCTTTAAGCTCCTCAGCTAACTCAACAAGATCCATGTTGTTACTGGTTATTCCTTCGTAGTATAGTTTATCTGATAATCTATTCATATATGAAGCATAGTAGTTTCTCAAAGCTATCTGCTGATCAACAGATAACTCCCCCGCTAAGGTTGTCATTTGAGAGAATATTCTAAGAAGTTCCCCATATTCTTCGACACTTAATCCCCCTGATTCTAAAAGGTTTGCGGCATAGTCCATAAGTTCTTGATAGTTATTAATAGCTTCAACGGTATTCCCCTCCTCCAGAAGCTTAGATATTTCTAGAAGTTCCCTTTGTATTTCAGGATCAGAGAATTCTGGGACAAGAGACTCAATTTCGCTAGCTAATTGAAGTGCTTCCTCAGGTATTTGTGGTAATTGGGTAGCTAAGGTTTCAGTAGCTACTGTTTCTACATAGTCTACAAACTGCTGAGAATGCCTTACAACAGCAGCATTAACTACGGATGAGCATATAAGTAGCGAAACCACCAAAACCGTCGCAAATAATGTTAATGACGCTTTCATACCTTATCACTTATCTTATTCTCGCTCCAAGAACTTTTAGATTTACTCTAAATCAAACTATTAGAGAAAATATTATGTATTCTAAAATAAACTACCCCTTGTAGGGATTGAGCATTGTCAAAGTTCTCGGAAATTATGAGGAAGGTTCTTGAGAAATCAAGTAGTATTGTTGTTGAAAGAGAGAACGAAGTTAAATTTATTGTAGCGTCGATGATTACTGAAGGACATATTTTATTAGAGGGTGTTCCGGGAATAGCTAAAACACTTACTGCAAGAGTTGTTTCTAAACTTTTCAATTTAAAGTTTAGAAGAATACAGTTTACACCTGACCTGCTACCAGCCGACATTTTAGGGACAAAAGTTTACAATCCAAAAACTGGAGAGTTTGAAACGAGAAAGGG